>Ga0209501_10000854_pt1 | contig 35569 bp, 31 predicted proteins | sample ArcticOcean_MG_C_4_FD_187434 | JGI IMG/M metagenome (GOLD analysis project Ga0209501, IMG submission 187434) | Marine microbial communities from western Arctic Ocean - ArcticOcean_MG_CB4_134 (SPAdes) (version 2) | ecosystem: Environmental > Aquatic > Marine > Oceanic | place: Arctic Ocean...
TGAAGAAGCTCATCACATGTTTGTTGGCGAGAATGGCCTTGGCCGAGTTGTCCTGAGGAGTGCTCAGTTGTCTGCCGATAACGATACACTCGAAATTCAGAAACATGGCGGCATTCCGTTACCTATGATCCAAAAGTGGATGAATTTCCATTTCTCTATCTGTCTGGATCTATTTGGCCAAGAAAAGTCAACGAATGCAGCCAACTTTTATACTATGGGTCTAAAGGGTCGTTATATGGAGAATAAGATTGACGATGATCATCTTCTTGAAAATGACAGTTTCTTAATACCGGAATTTAAAAATGGTAAAGTGATGATGAACGAAGTCTCTGCGTTGACTTCAATTAATGAGAGGTTACGCAACGATTACCGTGACGACTGCCAGCGGGGTGTTGACCGATGGAATAAGATCATCTCCGAAGCGGGTATAGAATATTCTCTGACTTTACCGCATACCGCTTTCAACCGAAACATTGGTATGTTTAGAAACATATATTTTACACCAGAGGGAAAACCAATCAGCAAGGAAAAATTCGAAAACCAAAGAAATACCTGGATACCAAGTGCCGCCGATCGCGAGTTCGTCATGTCGCTTATGGTGCAAGTGACTAATCCAGGTGAGATGGCTGGATGGCTTACAGCACCTAGCCGCGGTATCCACGGTAAGGACATTGACTATGAGTATGTACGGCTTCATTAGTGCATAGAGACTAAAATACTCTTTGGCTTGAGCCTTGATTTTTCTTATGATTAAGGCTCATGACCTCTTGGAGGGAGATTGATGAAAGATAATATTGTCACGATAGATAACTCAATTTTCCCAGCCAAGTTAGAGTTTTCGCAGAATTTTAATGTAGCCGTTCCCTTCATTGATAGACACCTGAAGGAAGGCCGCGGGGAAAAAGTAGTTATCAACGTCCATCGTGGCAGCGTGGTCACTTATGCGACACTTGCCGAGCATGTGAACCGAGCTGGTAATGCCCTTTTGGAACTTGGCGTATCTCCAGGTGACAGAGCACTGATGGTAGTTAAAGACGCCCCAGAATTCTATTATGTATTCTGGGGCGCCATTAAAGCCGGGATAATTCCTGTACCACTGAATACTCTACTACGCGCAAAAGATTACACCTACATGGTGGTTAATTCAGAAGCCTCCGCTGTTGTATACTCACCTGAATTTTCTGACGAGGTTGAAACGGCACTTAAAGCAGCATCACACAAACCGAAAATTGTTCTCCCATCTGAGGGAAGTGGAGAAACCTTGGCAAAGCATATGGCAGGATCCTCATCCACCTTAAACCCTGCCCCTGCAAAACCAGATGACGACTGCTTTTGGCTCTATTCGTCAGGTTCTACCGGCAATCCAAAGGGCGTTATTCATGCCCAGAAGGACATGGTCGTGACCAGCCAGCGTTACGCCGTCGAAACTCTAAACATGACCAGCGAAGACATTAATTTTTCTGCAGCAAAGCTTTTTTTTGCTTATGGCCTCGGCAATGCAATGACGTTTCCTCTCTGGGTCGGTGGAGAAGCAGTTTTATTCGCGGGACCGCCTACACCTGCGGATATGCACGAAATCATCGAGAAATACAGGCCTTCAATTTACTATGCTGTTCCGACGCTCTATGCCGCTCAACTGAGAGCATTAGAGGTAAACGACGCAGATCTTTCATCAATCCGTGTTTGTATTTCAGCTGGAGAGGCCTTACCTCCTGATCTTCTCAGAAGGTGGAATTCAAAAACGAAACTCCCTCTATTAGACGGTATTGGCACGACAGAAATTCTTCATATATTTCTTTCAAACAGGGAAACGGATATTCGACCTGGTGCTAGCGGCAAGCCCGTACCCGGTTATCAAGCCCGCATCGTTAACGAGGACGGTAATGAAGTATCTGATGGAGAAGCCGGTAGCCTGATGATCAAGGGGGAGTCACTCTTGAAACTTTATTGGCAAAATCCTGAAAAAACTGCAGAAAGTTTGAGAAACGGTTGGATGTTCACGGGAGACACCTATTACCGAGACGAAGATGGGTTTTTTTTCTGCTGTGGACGAAGTGACGACATGCTAAAGGTGGGTGGTATTTGGTGTTCACCGGTTGAAATTGAAGCCAAATTAGTGGAGCATCCTAAGGTGCTGGAAGCCGCAGTGGTCGGACGCACAGATGACGATAAACTGATTAAACCCGAAGCATTTATTGTGCTTAACAATATCACAGATGCATCCGAAGAACTATCCAATGAATTACTTGAATTTTGCAAGAACGGCCTCGCCCGCTACAAGTATCCACGTTGGTTCAACTTTGTAGATGATTTACCAAAAACAGCTACTGGAAAAATTCAAAGATTTCAGTTGCGATCTAAATGAGCCATTGTTAATCAAATTTTGACGGCAAATCGAAGGTCGTACTGTAAAGCAGTTGCAACCACAATGGGATCGATAATTCTAATGAAACCTTAGGTCTATTTAAATTAGAAATAAATTGTAATATAATACTCTAAAGTCTTAAGGTTTCATCAGATTGCAGACAGACAATGTTTTACTCAGAGAAGTTATACCAAAGATAGACGTTAACTATTTTAAATCAGGGAGAGAAATCAGATGAATATTAAGTTAATTTTGGCCGCTTCGATTATGGGAGCCGCTTCGTTGGCAGTATTACCGCCACCGGCAGTTGGTCAGGACAATGAAGTTAGAGTTGGCTATATGAGCGGATTTCCTGGCGGTAGGGGTATCTATGCGCGAGACATGCGAGACGGTTTTCTGTTAGCCCTAGATCACCTGGGTGGTAAACTAGGAGGTCTTCCCGCAAAAGTAATCATAGGCGATACTCAGCATAAGCCAGACGTTGGTCGTCAGGTAATGGACAAGTTTATAAAAAAAGACAAGGTGCACTTTGTTGCGGGCATCACCTGGTCGAATGTTCTCGCTGCCGTATACAAACAAGCCCTAAAAAACAAAACATTTTTAATTAGTACAAATGCCGGATGGTCGGGGATGGATGGCAAACATTGTAATCCCTATTTCTTCAGATCCTCTTGGAACAATGATGCTACTCCGGAAGCCATGGGTATGTTGTTCCAAAAAGAATTAAGTGATGTTTATTTGCTCTCTGCCAATTATCAGGCAGGCAAAGATATGCTGAAAGGTTTTTTGCGCCACTACAAAGGTAAGGTTGCCGGACGTACTCTTTACAAACTTGGTAATTCCGATTGGGCTGCCGAACTTTCCAAAATTAGAGCGGCCAAGCCGGGGGCAGTATTTGCCTTTGCACCCGGTGGAATGGGTATTTCCCTGATTAAGCAATTCAATGCGGCTGGCCTTAATAAATCAATGAAACTTTACACAGTATTTGCGGTAGACTGGATGACCTTACCCGCATTTGGCAAAGAGGCTATCGGTAACATCCATACTAGTTTCTGGGATGCTGATTCAAACAACCCTGCAAATGTACGTTTCAAGAGGGATTGGGTTAAAAAATACAAACGCAATGCGTCGATGTTTGGCGTGCAAGGCTACGATGCAGCCCTCCTTATTGATCTCGGTATCCGGGGTGCAAGCGGCAACCTGAAAGATCATGACTCCATCCGATCTGCCATGCGGACGGCGAACATTGACTCTCCGCGAGGCGGATTTATTTTCAATAATAATCACAGCCCAATTCAGAATTACTACAAACGAGAAGTGATTGCCGGACCAGATGGCAAACCTAAAATTGTGACGCGGGCCACGGTATTCCGCGGACATAAGGATGCCTATCACAAAGAGTGCAAAATGAATTGGTAGAATTGTAGAGGCCAACGACAAATTCTAATTGAGATTTGCAAACTAAATTTTAGATGGGGGAGAATTTTCTCCCCCATAACTTTAAGTTTTCTCAATCTTTTGTTGCACATGAAATAGTTAACGCCGATGACCCTTCTTCTTGAGCAGCTACTAAACGGGGTACAATCCGGTGTATTTTTATTCTTAGTCTCCGCCGGGCTAACCTTAGTGCTTGGAATTATGAATGTAGTTAACCTGGCCCACGGCTCTCTATATATGTTGGGCGCCTATTTTGGTGCAACGTTTTATGCCTGGACAGGGAGCCTTTGGCTTGCCTTTTTCCTGATGATCCCGGCTTCATTATTAATTGGTGTAATAGTTGAAGTAGTTACCTTGCGCCGACTTTACGCTCGAGATCATATGGATCAGGTTCTTGCTACATTTGGGCTTATTCTATTCTTTAACGAAGGAGTAAAACTCATCTGGGGCGCTGACGCACAACCTATGGCAATACCAGAAGCAATTAGCGGTGCAGTTGAAATAATTCCCGACGTCCCCTACCCAATTTATAGGTTAATCATAATCGGGGTCGGTTTATTGATCGCGTTGGCCCTCTATTTCTTCATTTCTAGAACGCGAACGGGCATGCTAATTCGAGCAGGCGCAAGCAATGAACCAATGACCCGGGCACTGGGTGTAAACATTCGCCTTTTATACACAATTATTTTTGGCATGGGGTCATTTCTTGCTGGTTTGGCTGGACTGATGGCAGGGCCTATTCTATCTGTGGAGTCTGGCATGGGTGAAGACATGCTAATTATGGCGTTCGTTGTCATTGTAATTGGCGGGATAGGGTCAATTAGAGGTGCGCTTGTTGCTTCTATCCTTGTTGGTGTGTTTGATGTCGTAGGACGATCGTTTCTCCCAGATCTACTATTGCAGGTGGTGTCATCGGACATAGCAGAAACAGCTGGCCCGGCGCTGGCCTCCATGCTCATTTATATATTGATGATATTGGTTTTGTTCTTTCGACCAGAGGGATTATTCCCTGCTAGCGCAAATTAAGCAATGGAACTTAATAGGATAAAGGTCTGGATACTAATTTCTATTTGTTGTGTTCTCCTGCTTTTGCCAGCATTCGCCGAACCATTCTACCTTACCCTTTTTGGACGTATCATGATATTTGCAATCGCAGCGCTAAGCCTAGACCTAATTCTTGGCTTTGGCGGGATGATCAGTCTAGGTCATGCCGCATATTTAGGAATTGGGGCCTATGCTGTCGGAATTTTGTCTTTCTACGGCATTAATAACGCCTGGTTACAACTTCCGTTAGCTATTTTTGGCTCCGCAATCGTTGCATTTATCATTGGCGTCATTTGTCTTAGAACCAGTGGTATTTATTTCATAATGATCACTCTAGCTATGACTCAATTACTTTACTTTCTTGGTATAAGTTTGGAGACATACGGCGGTGATGATGGCCTCCCCATTGACCGTTCAATATTCATAGAGGGATTTGATCTTGGTGAAGAGGTTAATCTTTACTATTTAATATTGGGCTTCTTGGTAGTGATTTCATTCTTTTCATGGCGTCTTATCAATTCGCGCTTTGGTATGGTAATCAGAGGTATACACGAAAACGAGACGCGTATGCAGGCCATTGGCTTTCCAACTTTCCGATACAAACTCTTAGCCTTTACGATTGCAGGAAGCATATGCGGTTTGTCTGGCTTTCTGTTAGCTAACCTAACCGAATTCGTAACCCCGGAATTTATGCATTGGTTCCGTTCCGGAGAAATCATGATAATGGTTTTGGTTGGGGGAATGGGAACCCTCTTCGGTCCCATATTTGGAGCTGCAGCATATCTATTATTTGAAGAAGTGATTGCCGGCTGGACAGAACACTGGATGGTCATATTTGGTCCATTACTCGTCCTCCTCGTTCTATTTGCAAAAAAAGGTATTTGGGGTTTTCTCCCAGATAAAAATCGGGACGATGGTTGAACCAACACTCACGGTAGAAGGACTAACTAAATCGTTTGGTGGTGTGGTTGCTACCAATAAACTTGATTTTGAGATTAAGCCAGGCGAAATACACGCGATCATCGGACCTAACGGTGCCGGAAAAACAACCCTGGTTGCTTTGATTTCAGGCATGCTAAGTCCAGAAAGCGGACGAATTAAGTTTCTTGGCAAAGATATAACCCGTGAAACAGCAGCAAACAGGTCACGATTAGGACTGGCCCGTTCGTTCCAGATTACTAGTATATTCAGGGAATTCGATGCATTGTCTAATGTTGCTCTATCAATTCAGGCACACCAGGGACACAGTTTTCATTTTTGGAAAAATGCTTCCAACGACCCCAAACTTATCGAACCGGCGCAACAAATCTTACAGCGTATCGGTTTAGGGAAACGAACTCGCATCATTGCAGGTAACCTTGCCCATGGGGAGCAACGCCAGTTAGAAATCGCAATGGCATTAGCCACAAATCCTAAACTGTTGCTACTGGATGAGCCGACTGCCGGCATGGGTGCGGAAGATTCTGATCGCATGCGTAAATTTTTAAAAACTCTTAAGGGTGAAATTTCCATGTTGCTAATTGAACATGATATGGACACTGTCTTCAGCCTTGCAGACCGCGTAACTGTTCTCGTTTACGGAAGAGTAATCGGCAGTGGTACGCCCGAAGAGATTAGAAAAAATGCGGATGTAAAAGCCGCCTATCTCGGAGAGGATTAAGAGAATTCAAATGCTTAAGATTGACTCCATTGAAACAGCCTATGGTACGAGCCAAGTTCTTTTTGGTTTATCTCTTGAAATCAGGGAAGGTCAGTTAGTGACATTAATGGGCCGCAACGGCATGGGCAAAACAACGACAGTCCGTTCAATTATGGGACAAGCTGTCGTAAATGCCGGTTCCATAATTTTCGACGATATAAATATAACGGGCATGGAAGACTTTAAAATAGCTCAACTAGGAATTGGGCTTGTTCCTGAAGGTCGGCAAGTATTTCCCAACTTGACGGTTAGAGAGAACTTAATTGCTACTGCCGATAACCGGTCCGGTTCTAACGAACCTTGGACACTTGATAAAGTGCTAAATCTCCTCCCTGCGCTCACGGCACGGCAAGATGCTATGGGGAACGAGTTATCCGGAGGAGAACAACAAATGTTGGCGATTGGCCGAGCGCTCATGACAAATCCGAAAATGATTATCCTTGATGAGGCGACCGAAGGTCTAGCACCCTTAATACGAAATGAAATTTGGCGTTGCTTAGAGGGGTTGAGGGCTCAAGGCCAGTCAATAATGGTCATCGATAAAAACGTCGATGCACTGACCCGTGTTGGTGATCATCACTACATCATCGAACGCGGCCGCGTGGTCTGGGAAGGAGACTCGGATAATCTTAATTCTAACGAAGAAATAAAACATCGCTATCTCGGCGTGTAGCCAACTAAAATTGTAAACAATAATTGCCTGGTTCAGTCTTTTGGGCGAACGAAGCGTTGTTGATCTTGGATTGAGGAAATATCATCGGGCCGCTCGAAAGGTTCCGGGGTAGGTTCTCCAGTAGTCCGAGGTTTACCGATCGCTCGAAACCAGTCTTCCAGGCCCGGTGGAAATATAACCCACATCATTTTCAAGTGATTTTTTCCGGCATTGAATATCATATGCTGTGTCCCTCTACCAACCACCATCATAGAGCCCTGTCGCAGCTCATAATTCTCTCCATCAACTTCAGCATACCCTTCTCCATCATAGATAAATATTAATTCGTGGCTACGTTCGTGCGCATGCTGTCTAACACTGCTTCCTGGTTCTAATACCTGTATACCGCTTGAGAAGGAATCATAAGGCGAATTATAAGGTGTAATCTTACTGGTGATAAATCCAGTCGACGGGATAGGTTGCCAGAAGGACTCTCCTTCCTCGGGCCCAATGACTACTGTTTGGCCTTTGGTAAATTGGTTCATGCATCATCTCCTCTTATCATCCTCACGTTCCGCCATCATTTAATAGCATTTCATCACTCGGAATATCGTAGGTATCCATCAATCCTTCAGCAATACCGTGCAATTCTTCCCAAGGCGCGTTTACGAAATTGTAGTTTCGAACAGCGTGCGCCGGACCAACATAAAATTTTTCGTAAGATGTGGCGCGGCTTGCATGGTCCGAACCTACTAAGTCCCATGCAAGTTTGAAGAACTTCATTCTCTCTTTCGCGCCGTAGTCGCCAGTGGACCAATAGTTCTCAAACATCTCCTTAAGATATGGATCTTTCATCACATCAATACTCGCAGGAAATTGGAAAGGCCCCCCACCTAGCAACTCACGGACAGTATCCATTAAATGTGAATGATTTTCCATGGCCCAATGGAGCGCAGCATAAAGAGCGCGACGATTAAAAAGTACATAGCCATTATCAACCTCATGGTATCTATAGAGTTGCCCATCTATCATAGCTCCATACCCGGCTTCCATAGCCGCGAGTTTGGCAAGAGTTTCGCGCACCGCGGGAATATCGCGAGCACCAGTTACTTTGGTTATCAAGCTGGCAAGACCCACTAAAAAACGCATCTTGGAATGAAAACGGACATTGCATTGGTGGTTGGCCATAACATGTGATGGCGTTTGGGTATAAATATTGCGCGATAAGGGTGCATTATCGTGAACAATTATCTTCTCCCAAGGGACATGCACGTCAGTAAAAGTTAGCATGCAATCAGATTCATCAAATTTGGTCGTGAGTGGGTTGTCGAATGGATTTGTGTCCATTCGGTTTAGAGGTGGGCGTGACCAAAGTGTCAAACCTTCAAGGTTTAGTGGGATCACGCAAGTAATTGATTCCTTTTTTTGATCAGGCTCTAGAGGCATAATATTACCCACAAGCACTTCATGAGCATAAGCCGCGCCGGTAGCCAAAAACTTCATACCATTGAGTATAACGCCCTTGTCATCCTCTCCCGTAACCCTGCATGCGGGTTGGGCAACACCAACTGATTGGTAATACTCCTTATTACGAGCTCCTGGCGGCGGAACCACCGCATAGGTCGCAAATATATCATCGCGCCGCATGTGCTCGTAAATTTGAAGAAGGTTTTCACGAAAGCCACCAGGTTCACTATCAAACACTTCCGGTTTCATGGCGAGACCGGAGATATTACCAGCAACTGCATCGGGAGTTCGTCCCATAAGGCCAAAACAGAAATCTGCAATCATCCGGTGTGCACAATTACGCCGGATCAAATCCCCCTGGCTCCTGGGCCGGAGATAATAGGTTGCGAAGTGTTCACCATCTTCCTCGAAGGTCATTACATCGCTGTTGGAGGGATCTGCTTTCATGTCGTAGAGGGCGGCATAGGTCCCGGCACAACCTGCGAAAGCCGGATGGACGGTTTGATCTTCGATGCGCTCGCTACCCACGTACAGCGCCCGCCCATCCCTGATACTTTCCAAATATTCCTTGCCTGTCAGTAACATATCATTCCCTGGCAAAATCCAAGCCGTTCTTTGATACTGTACGTAGAAACCTACTCCATAATTCAACGGATCTCAATTAAGTGGTAAGGTTGGTAACGATGATCAAATTGTCGATTTTTCGACTGTATAGTTTGTTATAACTTTGGAAGAAAGGCTCCCGGTGGGTTGGCGACAAACTATTTAATGGTAATAATGATTTAGGCAATAATGTTCAACAAATACCACTCATAGTGTTTAAGGTAGGTAAAGCTACCTGATCAAATACTCAATATTTAGGGTAGTCAGTATGGAAAATGAAAAAACAGGTGAGGTCCTGCGGGTCGCAAGTGACGAAGACCGGGATCAAGCCATCATCGACGCTGGGTTTATCCCAGGATGGATTGGAGAGGGCGGATTACGGCCTGAACCTCTTCATGATTTCGAACCAGATACATGGAATTGGGAAACGGGCCGCGCCCTGCTGGAAGCGGCTGCAACAAGTATTAATCCGAGGGTTGCAGAACGTCGTAACATTCGGATGGCAAATTCCGCTGCCGAAAAACGTACGAGTTTGAATACCATACACTGCTCATATCAAATGGTTGCTCCTGGAGAATTCGCACGAGCTCATAGGCACACCATCAATGCAGGACGTTTCATTCTGGAGAGTAAAGGCGCATTTACAACTCTAGAAGGCAAAAAAGTTTTTATGGAGCCCAACGACATAATTTTAACTCCAAATTGGTTGTGGCATGGTCTAGGAAATGAAAACTTGGAGGCACCAGCTTTTTGGATAGATTTCCTGGATGATCCCTTGGTTGCGGCTTTAAAAACCATATTCTTTGAGGTTCGGGATGAAGATTATAAAGAAATGCCGATAAAGGAAGGATCACATCATCACATTAGATGGAGAGACCTCGATCTCCAATTAGAGGATTTGGTGCCCGATCCAAATGAGAGATATGGGAAGCGACTTCAACTCCAAACACCGTCTATACCAACTATGAGGCTGTACATAGAACGCTTCGACAAGCATATGACTGTAAATCCTGTCAAATCCACTGCCAACCATTTGTTTATATGCGCAGAAGGAAGTGGCACAACTAAAGTGGAAGACAAAACTTTTAATTGGCAGCGAGGAGATGTAATTGCTGTTCCCTCATGGAAACTCTTCAACCACCGCGCTTCCACCAATGCTACTCTTCTGGAAATTACCGATCAGCCGGTTATTGAAGCTCTAGGATGGTATAGGGAAACGACTGTTTAGGTTAGTTTTTTTATGCCCCACGCCAAAGCTTTGAATTAGCTCGCAATTAATTCAGATGAACTGAGCAAATCTATAAACCTTGGAGCGGAACTGACCACTTAGATATCAGTGAATTCAATAGCACCGTCCGGCAGCAAGTATAAAATAATCACTTTTCCGTCAGTCACGGTCGGTTGGTGAGCAGAATTAGGTCCGTAAACCAACCAGCCAACGCCATTACCATCAAATTTAGCGTCATCTGATAAGGGCATAATCATATCAATCTCCCCCTCTGGATGCCGATGATGAGGACCGACTACGTTGTTCATCAGTACGACGTCAACACTGAAACCATCGAGATCTTTAATTATGCGTCCAAATTTTAAGCTGTCATCACCACGTTTGCACATCCAACCCTCTTCAATTGCGGAGATACAAGTTGCTTTAACACCCTGAAAAACGGGACCATCCGATGGAAACATATGGTTCAATTTTTTGGTCAAAGAAATGTCTAGCTTCTCGCCAACAATTGCACTCGTGATATTTCCTATTTGGGTCTGAAATTTCTCTAAAGCCATATTTAAATTATTCCAACAATTATAGCTCTTGCCAAACCAACAACTGTTTTCATTTGCCAATTACGTTGTGATAGGAGTATTTTGTTAGTCAATCAATATTGAAAACCTGAATATCTCACTACTAATACATTTTTTCTCACTACTAATACATTTTTATTGTCCACAACATAGTTCTCAAATGTGATTAAATATATTGTTCGACTACCGAACAATAAGTTTTCTTGGAATTGATAACGGCGTTTATAAATGGCGGAATAATTTATGGATGGCGGCACAGCATTAGCCAAAGTACTCGCCTCTGGTGAGCGTTCTTTCAAAAAAGAAATCGAAAAATTGCTCCTGTCTGATGGTGATACATTTCATGGTGAAGGTATTCTCGCAATCACTAAGGCACTTCTTCAATCAGGCATTTCGTATGTCGGGGGTTATCCCGGCGCACCAATGTCCCATCTTATTGATGTTTTAGCCGATGCCAGCGAAGAAATACTCCAACCCATGGGAATACATTATGAACAATCGGCGTCGGAAGCTGGTGCAGCTTCCTTGTTAAGCGCCTCTGTCACCTACCCGATACGAGGTGCCGTAACGTGGAAATCAGTCGTAGGTAGCAATGTAGCATCTGATGCCCTCTCCAATTTAGGATCATCCGGTGTCGTCGGCGGTTCACTGATTATATTGGGAGATGATTACGGCGAAGGTTCCAGTATCATGCAGGAGAGAACTTATACTTTTGCCATGAAATCATCGATACCACTAATTGACCCACGATATAACATGACGCGCATGGTGGAATTGACTGAACAAGCCTTTGAATTGTCCGAAGCCTGCTCAATGCCCATCTTCCTAAACATGCGGATCCGGGCCTGCCATCTAACAGGAACGTTCAGAACAAAAGATAACAAGGTTGCTCTATACAACGCTAATAACCCTGTGCCAGAGCAGCATTATGATCTTGAAAAAATAGTGTTACCTCCGGCAACCTATCGACACGAAAAAGCAAAGTTTGACGAACGTCTTCCAGCGGCTCGGCGTTTCGCCCAGGAAAATAGTATCAATGAATTTTTCCCCGGCGATGGAAGTAGATATGGCATCATCACCCAAGGCGGAACCTACACCGTAGTACTCCGGGCATTACGGAGATTAGGGATGGCGGATGCGTTTGGAAATACGGAAGTGCCCATTCTTTGCCTTAATCTGGTTTATCCACTGATCCCAGAGGAAATTGAAACTTTCATCACGCATAAGGATCAAATCTTGGTGGTGGAGGAAGGAAACCCAAATTTTATCGAGTCCCAAATCGCGGAAATTGCCCAGCGTGGTAAAATAGAGTGTGTTATCCATGGGAAGGATTTGCTGCCGATGGCGGGAGAATATGTCTCTAACGTGGTACGCGAAGGGGTCGCAAGTTTTCTGACGGAAGTCTTGCCGGATGGTCAACAATCCGTTGCCGGACTGGCTGAAGCAGCCATAGAAAATGAAAAAGTCGTGGCGCAATCATACATTGTCGAACCTATGCCACCAAGACCACCGTCTTTTTGCACGGGTTGTCCGGAACGCCCCATCATGGCTGCGCTTAAACTATTGATGAAGGAGCGCGGCAAATTCCACATTTCGATGGATATCGGCTGCAACTTATTTGGTTCCTTGCCGCCTTTCAATGTTGGTAATACCGTGATGGGCTACGGTTTATCGCTTGCGAGCAGTGGCGCCATAGGTCCAAATTTAGACCAACCCAATGTAGCTATTATGGGAGATGGAGGGTTCTGGCATAATGGCCTAACCACAGGTGTCATCAATGCCCGCTGGAACGAATACGACTCGGTCCTCATTATACTCGATAACGGCTATGCTGCGGCCACTGGTCAACACCTATTACCTTCCTCAGGCATTACGCCCAAAGGATTGTCATCTCTTGTCACTATAGAAAATGCGCTGAGAGGCGTCGGCGTTAAATGGATTAAATACGTAGACTCTTATAGCCTACAAGACGCCAAGAATGTCATTGCTGACGCGCTGGATGCTCGTGACCAAGGCTTGCGCGTTGTCATCTCTAATAATGAGTGCATGCTAGCCCGTCAGCGCAGGGAACGCCCCGCAAAAGCCGAGGCCCTCAACACGGGGAAAACAGTCATCCAGGAAATATTTGGCGTTGATGAAGAGGTATGCACCGGTGATCATTCCTGTATGCGCTTGAACGGATGCCCTTCACTAACACTAAAAGAGAGTAGCGACCCTTTTAAAGAAACACCCGTAGCTCACGTAAATGATGGTTGCGTTGCTTGCGGGCATTGCGGAGAAGTTGCACATGCAGCACAGCTTTGCCCCTCATTTTATAAGGCCGAAGCCATTCGCAATCCCGGGGTCCTGCGTACTATATTTTCAAAAATCAACCGCAGCCTTCTTACTGCCGTAGGAGCATAATGGTAGCTGATCGACCCATTTGTATCTTACTCGGCGCACTTGGCGGACAAGGTGGAGGTGTGCTCGCCGATTGGCTGGTTGAAGCAGCCCTCCATTCAGGCTACCCGGCTCAAGCTACATCCACTCCCGGTGTTGCCCAACGAACAGGTGCAACGACCTATTATTTTGAATTATTTCCAGAAAAAAACCCTCCAGAAGAACCAATATTTACCCTTTTCCCCGGTACCGGCGATCTAGATATCATAGCAGCTTTGGAACCAACAGAGGCAGGGCGCTCACTTGAACGGGGCTACATAACCGAAACCACGACAGTCATTACGGGAACTGAAAGGGTTTACTCGACCGCCGAAAAAATGGCGGCCGGTGACGGTACGATCAATGATAAACCAATGATGGAAAGCCTTGAAAAGGCCTCCAAAAAACTTGTTCGACTGGATATTGACAGTCTTGCCGGCGACACAGCCAGCCGTATTAATTCTGTTATGTTCGGCTCTATCATTGGAAGCGGTATTTTGCCATTGGATGACGAAGACGGGCGTCATGCAATTCGTAATAAGGGTGTGTCAGTCTCCTCCAATCTTGAAGGGTATGATATCGGCCTTGAGACGGTAAGAGCCGGCGGCTCCGCGTCCCAGCCCGATGCGGAAAGGCCCTATAAGCCTGTACCTGCATCGTTTGAGAAAACAATTTCTGCTTATCCTGAGCAACTGCGCGACCTTCTCGGCCACGGTTTTGCCAAATTGTTGGATTATCAGGATGAGACTTACGCGTCTCTTTACCTTGAACGTGTTAACACCGTTGTTGATATCGACACCCACCCGTCTCGTAAATTGACCAAAGAAATTATCAAACGACTTGCCATTTGGATGAGTTTTGAGGACATAATTCGCGTTGCGCAACTAAAAACCCGCCCCGGCCGCTTAGACAGGATACGTCAGGAACTTGGTGTAGATGTACATACTCCCCTGAAATTAACCGATTACTTTAAACCGGGTCGAGATGAATTTATCGGGATACTTCCTCCCTCTCTATCCTGGGTTGTACCAAAATGGAATAGACTCGATAGAGGCAAAGGACTGGCTCTTCACATGCCAACTGGAACAATTTTTGGTTTTACTCTCTTAAAATTTATGGCTTCTTTGAGGTTCCTACGCAGAAGCAGTTCACAATATAGAGAAGAACAGAACCATATTTTGAATTGGCTAGGGGCTGTTAAAATTGCTGAAGAGAGTGATTATGACCTAGCATGCCGTACCGCACAACTTTCTATTTGGGCCCGTGGATACGGCAATGTCCGCCAGAATGGACAGAGTATTTTGAATAACATCTTTAAAGATTGGCAAAGAAAATTAGCTACGGATATGACGAAGGTTTCTATTGAAGTTGACCAAAGTCTCCTTCTTGCTCACTCTAATCCCGATGCACCGGAAGTAATTCACTAAAAACGTTTGAGACCGAATAAATGGCGGAAGTAAAAAACAAAACGAATTTGTCATGCACTGTTAATGGGCGAGCAAGCGACAATATCGTTTCGGATAGTCTCTTACTGGCGGATTTTCTTAGGGAGACGCTAGGCCTCACCGGAACAAAAATTGGGTGCGATGGCGGTGAATGTGGGTGCTGCACGGTTCTAATCGATAATGCTCCTCAACATGCATGCTTAACTTTAGCCGCAAAGTGTAATGGCAAGGCGATTGAAACGATTGAATCCCTGTCCGAAGAGAGTAGATTATCTGCAATACAACGCGGTTTTAACGAAAAACTTGGCGCGCAGTGTGGTTTCTGTACACCGGGAATGGTTATGGCTGCCGAAGGCTTACTCAGAACAAATCCAGATCCTAACGAGCAAGAGATCCGGGCCGGTCTTGCTTCTAATATCTGCCGTTGTACTGGCTATGTAAAAATCATTGAGGCTGTTCAATCTGCTGCCGATGAGCTGAAAATGAGCGGTCAGGCGCTATGAATGAGATAAAACCTTCTCAATCAATTGGCATTCGTAAATCACTTGTCGATGGCCCTGAAAAAGTATCTGGTAAAGCAAAATATTCTAGTGACTTTATGCCGATCGGGTGCCTTGTAGGGAGAATTTTTCGTAGTCCAGTTGCCCATGCCGAAATTATCAAAGTTGACATAGAAGAAGCCAAACTATTACCAGGTGTTAAAGCTGTCATTACCGGAGATGAAACTGACGAGCCTTTTGGTATCCTTCCGATTGCCCGCTTCGAATTTCCACTTGCCCGTGACAAGGTCCGTTACCGTGGTGAACCTGTCGCATGTGTTGCAGCAATTGATGTAGAGACTGCCCAAAAGGCCATAGATCTCATAAAGTTTAAATATAAAGAACTACCAGCATATTTTACTTCCAAAGACGCCATGGCAGAAGGAACCGTAGACCTTCATGACCACCGCCCACGAAATATAGAGCGTGAGGTCGACTTCGAACTTGGAGAAGTCGATAAGGGCTTATCTGACGCTGATTTTGTTATTGAAGAGAGTTTTAATTGCGCGGAAGTTTGCCAGGTTCAAAGTGAGCCGCATGCGGCAATTGCAGAATATGATGCTGAACGAGAATTTATCACGGTCCGTGCCAGCACCCAAGTCCCCTACTATGATCATCTAATGCTGGCAAAAGTATTGAAAATGGATGAAGCAAAAATTCGTGTGGTTAAACCATTTGTTGGGGGAGGATTTGGTTGTCGAACCGAGAGTCTAAATGTCACGCTAATTTGTGCATTGGTGGCTCGCGCTGCAAATGGAACCGTAAGGCTAACAGTATCTCGCGAGGAAACGTTCATAACCCATCGTGGTCGACCCGAAACCGATATTGAAATGCAAATTGGCGTAAAGAAAGACGGCACCATTACTGCCGTAGACTATACGGTTATACAACGAGGGGGTGCCTACAGTGGTTATGGCGTCGTAACGATTTTGTATTCCGGGGGATTACTGTTTGGCTTGTACGATTTGACCGCTGTCCGCTACAAGGGATTTCGCGTATTGACGAATACGCCACCGCCAGGTGCGATGCGCGGTCACGGTATAACTAATGTCAGATATGCATTTGAAGCTTTATTAGACAAAATAGCTACTAAGCTGAAAATTGATGCTATTGAAATCCGCCGCAAAAACCTTTTGAAGGGTCCAAATTACGAAACTCTCAATGAGATGTTTATAAACAGTTATGGACTTCCCGAATGTTTGGATTGGGTTGAAAAAGAAAGCCAATGGAACCAAAGAAAAGGAAAAATGGGTAAATTTCGTGGGCTAGGTGTTGCCTGTGGACATTACATTAGCGGCGCTTCCAAACCAGTCAACTGGACAGGTGAACCGCACGCTACAGTTCATCTCAAGCTGGATTGGGATGGCTCCATAACGATATTGACCGGAGCGCCAGAAATTGGTCAAGGCTCTTCCACGATGACGACGCAGTGTGCTGCTGAAGTATTGGGGCTAGATATGTCCCGTTTCCAAATTATTACAAGTGACTCGAAACTCACACCAAAAGACAACGGTTCGTATTCTTCTCGCGTAACCTACATGGTTGGCAATGCTACGATTGACGCTGCGACAAACCTTAAGAAAATTTTGATTGAAGCCGCTGCCAGAAAGTTGGATGCAAACCCTGACGATGTGGAATGCCTTGGAGAATATTACAGCGCTGGTTCACAAGATGAAGGGCTGACATTTAATGAAGTTGTAACGGCCGCTTTAGAAGGTACAGGTACGATCACAGTTAAAGGTAATTTCGACACTCTACCGGAATCATGGGGCACAAAAAAATACCGTGGGGGTGCTATAAGCGGCAGTATGGCGTACGCCTACGCGGCTCAGGTGGTAGAAGTTAGTGTAGATCCCGATACAGCTGAAATAAAAGTAGAAAAAGTCTGGGCAGCACAGGATGTTGGAAAAGCTCTCAACCCACTGAGCGTTGAAGGCCAGATCCAAGGCTCCGTCTGGATGGGAATGGGACAGGCAATTTCCGAAGGCACCCTTTATCATAACGGTCTTGGTATTACTAATAGTATGCTGGATTATAGAGTTCCAACTATTATCGAATCTCCACCAATTGAAGTCGGTATAATTGAAAGTATTGACCCTAACGGGCCCTTTGGTGCAAAAGAAGCGGGCGAGACCTCTCTTATCGCGTTTATTCCGGCACTGACCAACGCCGTAGCTGACGCAATCGGTGTAAGACCAACTGATCTGCCAGTAACGCCTGATAAACTGATGGAATTGATGGAGAAAAACACAAACAACGCAAAATCCGTTACCTAGTATTTGGAGCATATAATTTATGGAATTTATGCCGAATTTTAAGCTGTATCGTCCGGACAATGTAGACGATGCGATTAAAATAAAGACCGAGCATGCAGAAGCCCGCTATGTCGCGGGCGGTACAGATATGATTGTCAACATTCGAAGGGGCATTGAACAACCGCAATGTCTGGTCGATCTGACCTCAATTTCTAATATGAATGATATAACTGAAGTTGACGGCGGATTAGAGATTGGCGCAAATGTAACCTTACAAAATGTTCATAAAAATAAAATAATTCAGCAAAATTACCCTTGTATTGCGGAGGCAGCTGGGTCTGTCGCTGGGCCCACTCACCAACAATATGGAACTGTTGGTGGTAACCTGTGCTTAGATACGCGATGCCTATTCTATAATCAAAGCGAATGGTGGAGGCAAAGTAATGACTACTGCCTAAAGGAACGCGGTGATACATGTCATGTTGCGCCCAGCGGTAAACGTTGTTTTGCCGCTTTTTCGGGGGACCTAGCGCCATCAATGCTTGTATACGAGGCGGAAATAAATGTCGTTGGTCCATCAGGCTCCCGGCGTATTCCTTTATTGGAACTCTACAGGGACGACGGCATGGCACATCTGACATTAGGACCCGGAGAACTTGTCGAGCGAGTACATCTTCCGATGGCTCTAGCTGGCGATCCCTCCCGTTACGAAAAAGCTCGAATTCGAGGCTCCATAGATTTTCCTTTAGCCGGTGTCGCCATAAGACTGCGCAAAGGCAAAGGTAATGCTGTCGAAGACGTTGCAATTGCGCTAACGGCTGTGAATCCTTGCCCTAAGATTATATCAGGTTTACGGGGCTTGATCGACGGCAATCTTGGTGAAGATGAACTCGATTTTATCAGGGATACCGTCCGCAAGAAGTCAAAGCCTATGCGGACCACGACTGTCGCACCCTGGTACAGACGCCGGGTCGTTGGAGCCCTTGCGCGGCGCTTAGCCGCAGAACTTTCAGCTTAATTAAAAACCAACTCACAACAGAGTTTTGTTAATCACTTCAAACACAGTCAAATAATGATTTTATTAACTCTGGTATAAAATTAATTTAGAGGACGAAAGAATAGGATATGACTGATAAATCAGGATTCAAATGGGATGACCCATTCTTTTTTGAAGACCAGTTAAATGAAGAAGAAAGACTTGTCCGAGACTCGGCTCGAGACTACGCCCAGAATAAATTGATGCCACGGGTCTTGGAAATGCACCGTAACGAGTCTTTTGATAGGGATATTTTCTATGAAATGGGTGAGCTTGGTTTTTATGGTACTACAATTCCAGAGGAATATGGCGGAGCAGAATTAAGTAATGTTTGTTACGGGCTCGTAGCTAGGGAAATTGAACGGGTCGACTCGGGCTACCGCTCTATGTTAAGCGTGCAGGCTTCTTTAGTAATGCACCCTATTTTTACCTATGGTACGGAAGAGCAGAAAAAGAAATACCTTCCTAAGCTTGCTAGCGGCGAGATCATAGGCTGCTTTGGCTTGACCGAACCCGACCATGGCTCCGACCCCGGCGGCATGAAATCCAGAGCTGAAAGAACTGCCAATGGTTATATTTTATCGGGTAGCAAAACATGGATATCTAATTCCCCGGTCGCGGATCTTTTTGTGATTTGGGCAAAATTAGACGGTGTAGTTAGAGGGTTTATTCTAGACAAAAACATGAAGGGTCTTAGTGCACCAAAAATTGAAGGTAAATTTTCTCTCCGTACTTCAGTAACTGGCCAAGTTGTTATGGATGAGGTGGCCATACCCGAAGAAAATATATTTCCTGAAATTTCGGGGTTAAAGGGTCCATTTGGATGTCTGAACAAGGCCCGATACGGGATATGCTGGGGTGTAATTGGCGCTGCTGAGTTCTGCTGGCATGCTGCACGACAATATACTTTAGACCGCACACAATTTGGTCGCCCCTTGGCAGCCAACCAACTAATCCAAAAAAAGCTGGCAGACATGCAAACAGAAATCAGCCTCGCTCTCCAGGGTGTATTACGTATGGGTCGCTTAATGGATGAAGGACGCTGTCCTACGGAAAACGTCTCAATGCTCAAACGCAATAACGCGGGTAAGGCGCTTGATATTGCGCGTATGTCGCGGGACATGCATGGTGGCAATGGTATCAACGACGAATACCACGTAATTCGTCACCTTTTAAACCTTGAGACCGTAAACACCTACGAGGGCACGCACGATATTCACGCACTTATACTTGGGCGGGCGCAGACTGGAATTCAAGCTTTTACGGCATAGTCTTTTATTGACAAAATTGATCGCCAACTCTGGAACTAGTTTGGCATTCATTGAGTGAACCCGTATCGACGTGTAACTTGGGGTCCATGGTATCGAGTTATTAAATAATGTCTTCTTATAGAAAACCAATTATTGGTGTCCCGGCAAGCATACTTGAGGTGGGTGAGAACCAAATCCCGGCTCACACGTCGGGCAAAAGAATTATCGATTCCCTGATAACATTTGCCAATTGTATTCCCTTTATTATACCCGCACGCGCAGATACTCATGATACCAGCAGCCTGCTGGATACTTTTGATGGTATTTTTTTATCGGGCGGACGCGCCAATGTAGAGCCTCACCATTACGGTGCGCCCCCTTTCCCACCAGACGAAATTACGGATACCGACCGTGACAATACCGTTTTACCTCTTATTCGGGGATGTATTGAACGTAAAATGCCACTGTTAGGAGTTTGCCGTGGAATTCAGGAAATGAACATAGCGATGGGTGGAACTCTCTATTACCGCGTGAATGAGGTTGAAGGGAAGAATGATCACCGTATGCCCCGCGGAGATGATGTAACTCAAGAAGAGGTGTTTCAGCTTCGCCATTTAACAACCCTCACGCCTGGCGGCCTGTTTCAACAACTAGCCCAAGCAGATGAAGTCAAGGTTAACTCTTTGCATGGCCAGGCCATCGATCAGATTGCCGACGCCTACAATGTTGAAGCGACCACCGTTGAAGATAACGTTATTGAGGGTATTCGCCTTAAAAATGACCCAACCTTTACGGTTGGAGTTCAATGGCATACTGAATGGAAACCGGAAGAACCAGACCACTTTCTGTCACGTAAGCTCTACGAAGAGTTTGGAAAAGCCGCCCAAGAATACTTTAACCACAAACCTTGAAACCCACATCGCAAGAAATTCTGATCTTGCCACCCGTCGGTGCGCTACTAGGCCGGTGAACAAAGTTTAAGAGAGATCAGTTGGTAATCTACCACCAATTTCAGAAGAAGTTGGCGTGTATCGATAGCACCGGAATATGATATTATTATCCTTGTAAGCCGGGTGATCATAGTCAACAAAATAAGGAGAGGTATAATCCCAGACTATTTCTCCGTTAGGAGTTACTTCGAATAGACGCCCCCAAAGGCCTTCACAAATTAGCGTATTTCCCGAAGATAGGCGTTGGCAGCCGCTGATAAACCAGCTCATGAAGGAACGTCGGGGGCTGCCCTCATACCGCCACACCTCTTCGTTAGTTGCAGGATCAACTTCAACCACAGCCGAGCCAGTTTCTGGTCCATGGATATTAACATCGGCTCCATTTGCAAAGAAAAGAATATTACCATTTTCCAATTGCTGGACGTCATGGTGTTGACCATATGTCGGTTCGTTCAAAAACCAGCTTACTTTCTTCGTATCACGATCCACACGTAGCATCGTGTTATTATATCGCCAGTTGATAATGAAGTCTCCGTTTTCACAAGGAAAAATGGTATTAGCATGAGCATATTCCATTCGCCCGACAGTAGGACTAAGTGGAAACCTACTCATATCCATATCTGTTGTCGCATGCCACTCCCAAACCGTGTTACCTCCCTTATCAATCTCACGGATATAGTCGCCATAAATGCCATCAGGATGCTCTTGGCCTTGAATACCACCGGGTACTTTAGATTGGGTCTCTTTATCAAGTAACTCCCAGCCAACATATACGGTATTTCCGTCAGGACGGCGTCGGAAGTCATGATGTTGAGCGTGATCTGTGAATTCCCAAACGATATTCCCGTTCCAATCGATTTCTAACAGACGACCACCTTTAGCAGGAAGCCCCTGCGGTCCCTCCTCAGTACGAATAGCGGCTAATAAGTTCCCATTTTTCAATAAGTATGCGTAATTCCCAACGTCATTAGGCAAATCCCATGAATGAACAACCTCACCTTTCATATCAATCAAGTAGGTTTGATAAAGTCCTAGAGGCGTGAAAAGCGTATAGCCCGGGGTGGCTTTTTCGGTGTCATGATAGAGAACACCATTTCTTGGATCGGGTGGTGGCATTACAATACTCTTAGTGATGTTAATTAAACAGGGTTTACTTTTAAATAAACGAACTGATTAGTTGTCTTGGATCAAGCCCCTGGCAGAAATTGATGATTGTAAACTCAAACCTTTACTACACTTTCATCTCACGTTCCAAGATAGCCCTTAAATCATGCGTTAATTCTTGTGATTTCTTTGTATTTGAATCGATAAAAACTGTAACCACTTCACCCGTTGCCACACATTTTTCACCATCAAATATCCCTTGGCCAAGATTATATGAGGACCTTCCCACACGAGTAACAACCGTACCAATATCAACACTTCCTGGGAAAAAAAGTGGTGCTAGATAATTAACGGAGAATTTGACTAATACAAATCCAGTCAGAATATCACCACCAAGTTGAAGCATATGTTCGTTTCGAAAGCAAACTCTGCCGTCTTCAAAGAAAGCGTTAATGGCACCGTTATTTACATGTCCGTTAGGATCTAGGTCGTTATAACGGATAGTACTATTAGTCCAACTGGGGTAAATATTTTGTTTTGCAAGGTCGATGTGTTTATCTTCTACCATCCGTATCGCTCATTGACGTGAATATATGGTTTGGGCAAGTAGGTCAGCCATGAGGGTTCCCATTGGTAATTCATCTGCTAATTGCTGATACCTGTCCTCCGCCCACATATCAAGGTCTGTATCATCAATAAAAGCCCTAACATCTTGAAGAATATCTTCTCCGGTTGTGGTAAGACAAAAACGTGCAAATTCATTCTCAGAGGTAGAAATTTCAAGCAGCAAAGGGACTCGATTGACCACCGAATGACAGATTCTGGTTACAGATACGATTTGGTGTTTATTTGTTTTTTGTAAAGAAAGGTTCAAACTGGTTCGTGCCATTAAAGCATCTCTAACATAAATTGGAACAGGTTGCCCGGGGTAAACTGTGCGATGCCCCGCATCACAGAGGGCCGCAACAACCTTTTCCCGACGCTTAGACGGCATTCCGGACATCAATAGATCAATATCCCTGTCAACTGCAGGTAAGCGGGTAAAACTTTCCATTGTGTTGAGATGACCGTATTTGAGATGTCCCGAATTTGGATTAATTTCACGGCACACCTCCACGGATTCCGCCAATTGACACCAAACAAATTCAGCATGTTTTGCAGCCAACTCGAATGCGGCGAATGTATATGGTTCATCCCCTTCAGCCCCATAGTTCCAAATCCCTTGAGGTGAAATGGCTTCGGTACATACAATGCCATATTTGATCCCAGCCGCTTTGAGTTTGACAGGTAAATTAGGCTCGACATAGAATCGATCAAAAAATAAGTTAATAGCGTCCGGATCGAGATTATCCAAACCGATCTTTACAGAAACCCCATTCGCTTCTAAGGCGCCCTTTACAAAAGAGACCGAGTCAGCATTTGTTGCCCATAACTGGGGTTTCAAATTACCCAGCACGATATTAATTGTCACGGCCACTCTTACCTTACCTCCAAACAGAATTCTGTCGATATATCAATCATTCTGCCTTCATGACCCACTTCAAATACACAATCTCTTTAGTTTCCAAATAATAACTCTTATACGTTAACCGTGGTTGGTAATTAACAAAACAGCTACGGTAGCTAAAATTTGGACACGAAAGGTATTAGTTTATAGAATAGGTATTGTTGATAGCTAACTCGCCCTTGTAGTGTATCATATCTCTCTCCGAAAGATCGATGACATGGGCAAAGACAGAATGCTGCGCCGCCGTTATTAAACGAGGATCAAGCCCCTTATACATATCTTGAACCAGGTTCGCGATGGTAGTGTCACCTTTTTCCAGTAAGGTCATTATCTGGCTCTCTCGCATCTTTCGATGAGTGACTAGACTACGAACAAAGGAAAGGGGATTTTCAATGGGTGCCCCGTGGGTCGGATAGTAAATTTTTTCATTACGTGATGTTAAAAGCCGAAGGCTGTCAATATACGCCCTCATATCGCCATCTGGAGGTGAAATTACAGTTGTGGACCAACCCATAACGTGGTCTCCCGGAAACAGAGCCTTTTCCTCCCGTAAGGCATAACAAATATGATTGGATGTATGACCGGGTGTGTGTAGACATTCAAATGACCAATTCAAACCCTCGATCAGATCACCATGACGAACCTTTACGTCCGGAACAAATTCTTGGTCACCACCCTCCTCTACTTTAACATCTCCCTCAAAACGTCCAGAACCGTGAGGCCCAAAACCGTATGTCGGTGCACCGGTTCGTTCTTTTAGAAGCTTAGACGCTGGCGAGTGATCCAAGTGGGTGTGGGTAATTAATTGATGTGTGATTTGTTCACCGTCGAGCCCCGACAACAATGCCTCAACGTGATCCTGTAATTCAGGACCAGGATCTATTACTGCGACGTTTCCATGTCCAATGATGTAGGTGCCCGTCCCCTTAAATGTAAAAGGTCCTGAATTTGGCGCTACGATCCGCCGTACCATAGGTGTTAGATCCTCAATAACGCCGTATTGACATTTAAATTCTGTATTAAACTGTGAGGTTTTAACCATTTGTGTACCCAGCTATTCACATACATAATTAATGGGAAGGGTTATACTTGCAAGAAATAATCTGGAAAGCTCACCTAAACACACAGATCAAGAAATTGATCCAAAAACATCATTAGCCGAACTATAGTGTTAGAGATGTACCCTTGTGAGTTTAACGCACTTCTAAAAGTGACACTATAAAATTATTAGAAGAAAGAGATAGTTGAAATTTTAAAAATTACTTGGACTTAGGGTACCACAACAGTCGCGCCCTAGGTTCGGACGCGACTGCATGAAGCATCTAATTTTTGGCCTTAGGAGCCTAGATTAGGCTGACCCAGATTTGGAAGCACTAGCGGATATTCCAAATAACCAAATCACAATTCCCAGCGCAATTAGCCCAATCAGACTTTCCTTAGAAAACAGTTTAATTATGTTAATAAGATTAATTATCACATTATTAAATAAGTCTGCATTGGCCCCAAATAACACACCGAGTACAATTCCTAGCGGCACAAGTGCCATGGCAATTCGTGTAATTCCATTTATTATATCAACGACTGAGTTAACAGTACCCATAGGCTTAACTCCTTCTTCCTAGTTTGTATAATTGATGGACCCAAGAATGGATGCTCTTAAATAGATCCGCTGATTTAGTAAAAATTAGGTAAACTAGACCGAAACCAAAGGAATCAAGGGATTCACGGCTTATTCTTAAAACAAAATTAGTCAAAAAAATAGCTATGATTCGCAAATTTTATGGCTTTAGAAGGGTCTCCACTAATCGAGCCTAATAACTGGCGCCAATTGGCAAAACATCGTCATTGAACTCGTAACGAGAATTGTGGGGGGGAAACGTCTCCCGGTCAGTAAAACCTGAGCCCAGTCTCATAAAACAACCGGGCCGTTCGCTCAACATAAAGGAAAAATCTTCGGATGCCATGCTTGGCAGATACTCAGGATTAATTTCAGGTGTCCCAACTATCTCCTCAACTACCTTACGCGCAAGCTCACTTTCCTTTTGAGAATTTATAAGAACCGGATACAGGTATTCATATCTAAGTTCAGTGGTAGCCCCGTGTGCCTGAGCGATATTTTCCACAATACGCCTTATCATGTTTTCTAAAGTCGTACTGGCATCCTTCGAAAATAACCGTGCTGTTACCCTCAGGACCGCTTCGTCTGGTAGTACGTTCAGGGCATTATCGGCATTAAACTGTGTAACACTTATGACAATGCCTTCAACCGGGTTAGTAACCCTACTCGAAATGGTTTGCAGAGAGAAAACTATTTTCGAGCCAACCATTATTGCGTCAATTCCCTGATGGGGTGCAGCAGCGTGGCTACTTTTACCAAAAGACCGTCACATCAAATGAAGCAGCCGACGCCATAGAGGGTCCGGAACGCACGCACATCTTTCCCGCTGGCATATTGGGCCAGTTGTGCATGCCAAAGACTTACCGTAACGGGAAACTTATCAAAAAGCCCTTCCTCAACCATTACCCTTCCACCACCTGCCATCTCTTCTACTGGTTGAAATATCAGTTGGACGGTTCCACGAAATGCCTTCGTTTGTGCTAAATATTTAGCTGCGCCGAGCAGCATTTCCGTATGCCCATCATGGCCACAAGCGTGCATTTTTCCGGGAATAAGCAAAGCATAATTCACTTCTGTTTGCTCTTCCATGTCAAGGGCATCCATATCCGCACGAAGGCCTATCGAACCACCTTCACCATTCGTTATGGTTCCCACTACCCCCGTCTTAGCTAACCCCTGGCACACCTCAATGCCAAATTCCTGAAGCTTATTTGCAACAAACTCAGATGTACGCGTTTCCTTGAGTTCCGTTTCCGGGTATTATGTATTATATGCCGCCATGCAATCATTTCCGCGTGGAGTGAGTTAATTTCTTTTATTATTGGTATAGGTTCGAAATAAACATATCTCCGTAAATACTGCAATTATAAGAAGCAATTAGCCTTGACTTTTCTCAGTTTTACGCCAAGTCTTTCCCTGAACCACGTACCTAACAATTGACCCAGGACGATTTCCCCGGAAACGAGGTTCTGTATGATTAATACTGTAATAGATTTAGAGCACACCGAACTTCAGGATGTGTGCCTTGATCCTTTTCTTGATTTAGAAAATGAAATTGACAAATTGCGCTGCAGTAAAAATGCGGTGATACTTGCTCACTACTACCAATCTCCAGAAATACAAGATCTTGCTGATTTTGTAGGAGATTCATTAGATTTATCTAAAAAGGCCGCTGAAACTAATGCAGATATGATTGCGTTTTGCGGCGTGAGATTTATGGGCGAATGCGCTAAAATTCTGAACCCAAGAAAAACTGTAGTCATCCCTGATAAAGAAGCCGGTTGTTCACTTGAGGACTCGTGCCCTCCCGAAGAATTTGCAGCCTTTCGTTCAAAATATCCTGAACATACTGTTGTAACTTACATCAACTGTTCGGCTGAGGTAAAAGCACAATCTGATATAATTGTAACATCATCCAACGCCGCTTCGATCATCAACCGGTTGCCAAAAGATGAGAAGATCCTCTTTGCCCCGGATCACCACCTTGGTGCATACATCACTAAAAAAACGGGTCGCGATATGGTGCTGTGGCCAGGCACCTGCATTGTCCACGAACAATTTAATGAACGGGAATTGGTTAAACTTATTGTTCGCTATCCTGGCGCAAAAATTGCCGCTCATCCTGAATGCCCCGAGGCAATCCTGAAACACGCAGATCATATTGGTTCTACCAGATCAATACTGGAATATGTTACCAGTTACGATGCTCACACTTTTATTATAGCTACTGAACAACATATTATTCATCAAATGAATAAGTTAGCACCTCATAAAACAATTATTTCAGCGCCTGGCGCTGATGGTACATGTAACTGTGCCACCTGCCCATACATGGCAAAGAATTCGATAGAAAAACTGTATCTAGCCATGGCAAATGAAGTGCCTCGCATAGAGATACCCGAAGACATTCGTACCCGAGCATTAAAACCACTTCAGAGAATGTTAGATTTATCGCCTAATGCAGCATCACAAAATAGAAATGCCGCCTAAAAATGCTGCCTGAAGGGCTCAACGAAGCTAACTTAAATAAAGTTCTTGACGCCGCCATTACCGAAGATATTGGGAAAGGAGATATTACTTCTCTCGCAGTTATTCCCAAGAACACTCAGTTTAATGGTGTCATCTCGGCACGGGAGGAAATGGTTTGCGCGGGGCTTCCTTTATTAGAGCTGATATTCCATAAGTTTTCTGAAAAGATCAGTTGTAAACTCATTGTGGATGACGGAATTAACGTTACTACCGGTGCAAAACTAGCTCAGTTGCAAGGCCCTGCTATTGACCTCCTAAGCGCTGAACGGACAGCAATCAATCTGCTTCAGCATTTGTCGGGTATAGCAACTTTAACCCGCCGATATGTCGATGAAATTGATGGTACGGGTACAATTCTTCTGGACACTCGCAAAACAGTCCCCTGTCTAAGAGAGCTAGCCAAATATGCGACTAGGATCGGTGGTGCTACAAACCATCGTATGCGCCTTGATGATGGGGTCCTCATCAAAGACAACCATGTAGCAGTGTCAGGTGGAATTGCGGAAGCGGTGAAAAGAGCGAAGGCTAACAAATTGAATAATATAGAAGTGGAATGTGACACCTTGACGGAAGTTGAGGAAGCTCTTGAGGCGGGAGCAGATAGTATTTTATTGGACAACATGGATGCAAAGACTTGTGCAAAAGCGGTTAAAATTGTGGGGGGTCGGGTACCCACGGAAGCGTCCGGTAATATCAATCTGAAGACGATCCGTGGAATTGCGGAAACCGGAGTAAATTTTATTTCTGTGGGTAAATTAACCCATTCCGCCAGAGCTACTAATATAGGACTTGACTGGAACGCTGCCGGTTAACCAACCAGGGAGATGGGATGCTAGCCTCAAAGACCTTTCGTCGCTTGCGAATGGGCCTATCCACCCTTCTTGGAATTAAACGTCAGGGTTTTTTTATTCCTTATCGCTACGCGGAAAGTGTCCCAGACTATAAGGACAGATCTAAATACCAACATATTAAAAATATGTTCGATAATTCGCGTTCTCTATTCAGAAAACAGATTTCTCATATTTCCCAATACACTGATGAATTACGACAGATTGGTCCAGACACCCCCCCTCAACCGCGATGGAACCAAACTTGGTTTCCCCCTCTTGATGCGGCAATCGCGTATGCTATGGTGCGCCAACACGCTCCAAAATACATTATCGAAGTGGGTTCTGGCCATTCAACGCGGTTCTTGGCGCGCGCAGTATCAGATGGCTTATTGGATACTAGGATCGTGGCTATTGACCCCGCACCACGCGCCAGTATCGACGGCTTAAACATAACGGTCGAATCCGCCACAATACATGAAATCGATGTACTCTATTTTGAATTATTAAAGCCAGGGGATATTCTATTTATAGATTCAAGCCATATCCTGATGCCAGGAACCGATGTGGACTTCCTGTTTAATCAAATTTTTGGGCAACTCAAGGCAGGTGTAATCATACACATACACGATATTTTTTTACCTGATGATTATCCGCAAAGCTGGAAGTGGCGCGGGTACAATGAACAGTTAGGTGTAGCAGCATTGCTACAGGGACAGGGTTTTGACGTTTTATTTGCCAGTAATTATGTTGCCAAGCATATGAGAGAGGCTTTGCAAGGGACATTAATAGCAGAACTCGATCGACCAAAAAGCATATATGAAACAAGTCTTTGGCTAAAAAAATGTTAAATTAGCAAATGACAAAAGCGGATAATCAAGTTTTATCATAATCCTTGTAAATTTTGTCATTCAGGTGCTTCCTTAACGAGGAGCATAGAATTGGAATCTTGATAAACTTGAAAACTCTTCACGGTATTATAGTGTAAAACTACTGAGTTGGACCTTAGGTTTGAAGTAAAAATGCTTCAATCGTTTTTAAATGCTTTTTTTAGTGTATCTAACCTTACGTGAACCCGTTCTAGTCTTTTGAGCCCAAGCCCACCAGTTGTCTTGCACTACAAAATTAGAATACTCCTCACATTGCACAACAAGTAATTTAAATATTAGCTCAATATGTGCTTGATTGATTTCGTCTTCATCTAATGACCTAATAGTTATCCCATCGGTAGATTCTCGCCCTACATGTTTGGAGTGTGTCCACTTGTAATCATCGAATAGGATCCAACCATTTTCGCGAAGGAGTTTATTAGTCAGAAAAAAAGCAAACCCATCAATCGTCCAATTCTTTGGTCCGTCAACAAAGCAAAAATCGTATATCGGATTGCAAAAATTTTCCTTAGTTTGTTCTTCAATTTTCTTTTTCAAAAACCAAGTATAGGAATTTATTTCCCTGGAAATATTAATATGTGATTTCAATCCTAACTCAGCTGCCAATGCCTCTAAATTTGGTGAACGACCTTCGGCGGCTTTAAGATCTACAGTCTCGATTACCCCTGCGCCCAGCTCGTCAAGTGCAGCAGCCATAAATATACTGGAAGCCCCATGTGCGTGGCCCAGTTCAAGAATAGTTTTAGGTTTGTTTTTAATAATAAAATTGTAGAGTTCCCAGCCCTCATCAACGCCCATGTAAGGCACGTCTTTTAGGTGATCCCTAACCGCTTCAAATTTCATTTTTCTAATAATTATTTATAAGGGTCAGCGGCGTCACGCAGACCATCACCAAAGAAATTAAACGCCAGAACAGTAATGATTACTGGAATAGCCGGAAGAAGAAGCCATGGATATAACTCCACCGCCTCCATATTTTGCGCCTCAACAAGCAATACACCCCAACTCGTGATTGGCGGTCGAAGCCCAAGACCCAAAAAACTTAATGCAGTTTCCGCCAATATCATTGAAGGAATGGAAAGTGTTGCCGATGCTATCAAATGGCTCATAAAATTAGGTAGAAGGTGTCGATAAATTATCCGACGTGGAGGGGCCCCCATTAATACAGCTGCCGTGCAGTAATCCTCCTCTCGTAGAGCTAAAAGTTTTGATCGCACTGCTCTCGCCAGTCCCGGCCAGTCTACAAGCCCTAAAATCAGTGTTAAACCGAAGAATACGGCTATGGGACTCCAATTTACTGGCAAAGCCGCTGAAAGCCCCATCCACAAAGGCAATTCCGGAATAGATCGGAGGATCTCGATAGCACGTTGCGCAAGGTTATCCACCCAACCACCGAAGTATCCAGCAGCTCCACCGATGGAGATACCTAGAATAAAGCTCAGGATAATTCCAACTAGACCGACGGTTAGAGAAATACGAGTCCCATAAATCATACGAGACCAGATATCTCGTCCTAGTCGATCTGTTCCAAGAAAAAAGAAGGTTCCGCCCTTAGCAGCACAAACAAGGTGAAAATCCGTTTCAAATAGCGTCCAGAATTCGTACACATCGCCACGACAAAAAAACCGGAGCGGTTGAACCACATCTTGATTATTGGCGTATTCTCGACGAAGGATTTCCATATTTAATCTATAATCTAGGCTGTAAACAAAAGGCCCAATAAATTCACCTTCGTGAAAAAATTGAACCTTCTGGGGCGGCGCAAAAATGAAGTCCGCGTTTCGTGTTTGCAAGCCGTAAGGAGCAATGCATTCCGATACTAAGATTGATGCATATAATAGAAACAAGATGGCACCTGACCAAACTGCAAGTCTATGCTTCCGCAACCTCCACCACATCATCTTCCATTGGGAGGCCATATAGAATTTTTCCTGCTCCGGAGTAAGCTCGTCAACTTTCATCGGATTGAAAGGCTCCTGAGAAACAAAATGGGCTAGTTTATCAGTCATTTTGCAATCCCCCCAGTAAGCCGAATTCGTGGGTCAAGAACAGCAAGCAACAGGTCTGAGAGAAACATACCGAAGACTGTTAATAGCGACATGAATAATAAAAATGATCCCGCTAAATACGTGTCTTGGCTCCTCAAAGCATCAAGTAAGACGGGTCCCGTTGTCGGCAGATCCAAAATTACTGCAACAATGACAGAACCTGAGACTACTTGTGGCAGAAGATTACCGATATCGGCAATGAATGGATTTAACGCCATACGAAGAGGATATTTTACCAGAAGCCTCACATTAGAAAGACCCTTAGCTCTTGCTGTAGTAACATATTGCTTATGAATCTCATCCAGCAAATTGGCTCGCAATCTTCGGATCATTCCAGCTGTACCTGATGTCCCAATTACTATTACGGGTACAATCAGATGCTCTAGGAGAGATACAACCTTATCAAAAGTCCAAGGCTGATTTTCAAAGTTTGGATCCATAAGCCCGCCCATTGATATGCCCAAATACTTTTTGGCCAAAAACATTAATATTAACGCTAATAAAAAATTTGGCGTGGCAAGACCTATAAATCCAATAAAGGTTAATCCGTGATCTCCCCAACTATATTGATGGGTAGCAGAATAAACACCAATTGGAAAAGCAACTATATAAATAAAGGCTATAACACTCGCATTGAGAATAATTGCAAAGACAAAGACCTCGCCAATTACATCAATTACCGGTAGGTCATACTCAATCGAACGGCCAAAATCGCCTCGAAGGATACCACCAATCCACAGTAAGTATTGTTTCCAGATCGGCTGATCTAGGTTGAATTCCTTTTGAAGATAAATAATTTTTTGGGGATCCGCCGCTTCACCTTGGCTCTCTAACTCAGCAATATAACTAGTTAAGTAATCCCCCTCTGGTAACTGGATCACTATAAAAACTAAGGCGCTAACTATCAGTAGAGTTAGCATCATAACCAAAATGCGTCTTATAAAATAATCGATCATACCAATTATTGCTTCAATTTATTACCGTTAGTTTCAATCTCATTAATTCACTGAATCAAACCAGAAGGTGCACGGCCGGTAGATACCAAAATGTGCGCCGGGATCCCAATTGTAAATGGCCTTATCTGGTACGTTTCGGAGACGACTATTCACCAAGACAACTTGAGGAACACTTGCAATTATTCCAATTGAAAAAACATTTGAAGTGTAGGTATCTAACATTTCATGCCAAATTTTAATCCTATCACCCTCCGAACGAGCCTCGCGCCATGCATCTTTTAGTTCAAATAATTTTTGAGGCACCTCCATATCGATAGCCTGGCCAGATTTTCCTCCCGTTTCCAAATATTGTCCCCACATTGGCCACTGTAATTGCTGCTGAGACGTTGGCGCTAGTTCTGCCGGGCTTGATGACGCATTCGGAATCCCATTCTCTAGACCCGACCATATAGACATCTGGACGTTCCCGGAAAATATCCGGTTGCGCATAACTTCGCGGTGCAGGGGCTTGGAGAGCACCTTAATACCGATCTTACGCCAGGTATCGGATACAAGTTCAAGTATGTCGGATGGTTCATCTTCCTCCGTTGAGAATACAACCGTCAATTCCATTGGTCGTCCATTAGGAAGCAACCGGAAACCCTTTGAATTCCTTTTAACAAGGCCAAGATCATCTAACATTTCATTAGCCGTATTAAGATCGAATTGGCTCCACCTATTTGCGAATTTTTCATCAAACAAAGGACTTTCCTGCAAAACAGAATTATTCGTTTCTCTGGCGAGGCCATAATAAAAAACTTGGTTAATTTCGTGCCGGTCTATTGCAATTGATAACGCTCTACGGAATTTAACGTTTCGAAACAATTTTCGCCACTCCATATCCTTGAAATTCAGATTGGGATATATCGCCCATCGTGCTCCCTTTGCAGTACGCCAGAGTTTTGTAGAATAGCCGAATTTTTTTTCAGACCTTTTGAGAAGTGTATAGTTATTGAAGTTTAAACCCCTAGATTGTAGGTCCGTTTCACCAGAACCAGCCTTGATTGGGATCAATTTACTGCTGGTTACATTGACTTTTACATCATTGATGTAGGGTAATTGCCGACCATTCATATCGACGCGGTAATAATAGGGGTTACGTGAGAAATTAAATCGTTTTGCCGGTGGCTTAGTCACCAAAACCCAGGGTTGCAGACTAGGAAGTTCGGGATTAACGTTCTTGTATTGCTGGCCAACGATGTAGTGAAGGGCCAACCAGTTACGTTTTTTTGCCTTTTTAGCTAACGCCTCCAGTGCACGGAGTGGTGTATATTTAATATGGAACTTTTTAAGGTAGTGAGCAGGGCGATATAAATAGATGGGGCGTGCGCCGGCAATCCTGGGCAAAATAAAGGGATTGGGCTTATGCCAGGTGTACCTAACCGTATGTTTATCTAAAACCTCAAACAAAGGAGGCTTACCTTCTACCAACATAACTTGTGGCAAGCTCTCGTTGGCTATTTTTTTGTTGGTAGCAACATCCTCAAAGTAATAGCGAAAATCCTCTGACGTAAATGGGTGCCCGTCAGACCAACGATGCCCTTTACGTAAATAGAGAGTGAAAATACGTCCGTGTTTCACCTCAAATTTTTTCAGTATGTCGGGTACAAAATTAAAGTTCTTGTCATAACCCACTAACCTGGCATATCCATAAACAACCAACTGTCTGGTGTCTTTCTTTCGACCCATCAATAATTTCAAGCTTCCGCCATGTTTGCCAGGTTGAAAGCCCTGCTGATCCGTTTTTAAGAGAAAAGGTTCTTCCGGCAAACGCTTTTTGACGGGCGGTAATTTTCCAACCGCTACTGCCGCTTCGAACATCGGTGTTTCGAGGAATATTTCCGGCCTCTCTGTTGTCATACTAGTTGACGGCCCAAGCATTACTACGAACACAACAAATAAGCCCAATACCCTCATGAGACTTTACGTAACTCCTCGCTATCCTCGCCCATCCGAACAAAATGGCGTTCAGAAACCTCTACCAATTTCCCTGCCCTAGCCGCAGTAATAGAGAACGGTTCAGGCCAATTATTCGAATCAGAACTTTTCCCCTCCAACAATTCACCTAGATCCAATTTGAGATCTGGATCGGGGTAAGGAACAGCCGCCAACAGTGCACGCGTGTATGGATGCGCGGGATTATTAAACAATTCGTCCCTGGGTGCTAATTCGACTAAACGGCCACCACACATCACTGCAATTTCATCAGAGACATAATTAACCACTGCCAAATTGTGAGAAATAAACAAGTATGTAAGACCCAACTCCTGTTGAAGATCCTTCATCAAATTTAATATCTGTGCCTGAACTGAAACGTCCAGCGCTGAAACCGGCTCATCGCAGAGTAAAAGATCAGGTTTTAAAGCCAAAGAACGGGCAATACTGATACGCTGGCGCTGACCACCCGAAAAACTGTGCGGGTAACGATTTAGAAACCGTGGATCAAGACCTACTAAATTCATTAATTCCTTAACCATTTCCATTCGGTAGCTGCCATCTCCAATCTTGTGGATAATAAGTGGCTCACTGATGATGTCGAAAACCGTCATTCGGGGGTTTAACGACCCAAATGGGTCCTGAAATACGTACTGATATTTAGTTCTATACGGGATTAGGTCACGGCCCCTTAGTTGAGTGAGGTTTACTTCGGTCCCCTTATCATTAAAGATTACTTCACCGCTGTCCGCAGCCAGTGCCCGCATGATAATCTTACTAAGTGTTGTTTTACCGCAACCACTTTCCCCTACAAGGCCTAGCGTTTCTCCTCGTTTGATCTCAAAACTTACGTTGTCAACAGCAGTTACAACCCGATCAGATCCGCCAAACATACCTCTCTTTCGAATTGAAAATTCCTTCCTGATATTACGAACTGTCAAAATTGAGGTAGAGCCTACTTCCGGCTTTAGAGAATTTTGTGTCTGGGCCAACAAATGGCCAGTGGTAGGTTCTATCTCACGGATCGGTATTAATCTTTCACCCGGTTTCATATTAAAATGAGGCACTGCGCGCAGCAAAGATTTTAGATAAGGATGCGACGCATTACGAAAAATATCATCTATACTACCGGCCTCTACCACCTTGCCGTTAT
>Ga0209501_10000859_pt1 | contig 35399 bp, 43 predicted proteins | sample ArcticOcean_MG_C_4_FD_187434 | JGI IMG/M metagenome (GOLD analysis project Ga0209501, IMG submission 187434) | Marine microbial communities from western Arctic Ocean - ArcticOcean_MG_CB4_134 (SPAdes) (version 2) | ecosystem: Environmental > Aquatic > Marine > Oceanic | place: Arctic Ocean...
CCACCACGCAACGTCATCCAATTTGTTCCTTCAGAAACAAGGTGCATGTCCTCGCCACGTTCTAATATTCGTGTAGCTAATCCGTCGATTGTTTCAGAACCGTTACCATCGATAGTTACTTGATGTCCCGATGTATCTGATGAATTTTTAACCCAGAAATAAAACCCATCGATACTCGAGGCCGTTGGCAATGTAATGGTCACGTCGTTTGCTGTGACGTTAATGATTTCTCCAAGATCACCACTTACTACCGTATACGCAGAGGTCTTCCCGTTGATTGTGTAATCGGATGCACCGCCGCCAGCAGCGGCCCATGTCAGTCCACCAGTGTTACCAGATTGTGCAGATAAAAAATATCCATTCGTAGGGCCGTTGCTAATTTGCATTTTGGCTTCATTGATTGCTTGATCTGCAATTTTACCTTGAGTTACATTTGCATCTGCAATATGTGCTGTATCAATAGAACCGTTTACATAATAGTCACTATCTATAGAATTTGCAGGAAGTACAGGTATTTGACTAAATGTAACTACACCATCGCTTGCAATGGCGATTGCATCCGTATCTCCGACTGAACCTATTTGTCCAGCATTAGCAATTGTAATTCCGCCCGTTGCAGTTATGCCGCCAGCTACTTCAAAGTCGCGCCATGACTTTACCTTATCGTTTTCACCATCCAAAATGAAGAAGGGTGTAGTGCTTGCAGACGCATCACCCTGTTGCAGGTTGAACTCCATTGTTGATTCTAGCTGACCCGCAGTTGTGTCAGTAACCTTAGAATATATAATATGTGGGTTATACTCGGTGCCACCACTGTCTGTTGTTGTGGTTGAAATTATAGATACGTAATCAGCGGCGGGGCTTGTCGTAACATGTTTAAAATCTAACCAAGGACCAACAGCACTATCGTCGGTGTCTTGTATTACAAACTTGCTTGCATCCGCCACAACAAACCCGGTCCCGTTAGGGTCTAGCTTTATATCTAGATTCGATGCAGTTGTGGTTATGGAGTTTCCAGCTAAATCTATGTTTCCGGTCATAGCTCCGCCAGCTTTTGGTAAGGCAGCATCAGCAGTAGTACCTTGAGCGGCTGTAGCATATGCGGTGGCTGCGGTGGTAGCTGCAGTGCCTAAACCTAATGTTGTTCTGGCAGTAGCGACGTCAGCATCGTCAACTAATGTTTTACCAAATGCACTGATAGTTGTATTAGCCGGTAGCGACAAAGTCTTAATATCAGCGTCAACTTCAGAATCCATCAAGGCTCCTGCGGCAGTGACATTAGCTGTATCGGTTACGTCAGCACCGTCTTCTACGCTTAACGCTGTTAGTAATCCGCTTTTAGTTATAGAACCAGTTAACCCTACAACCGCTTGAACTACGTCTGTTTGGTCATGTTTTGACCAGTTGTTTGCATAAATAGAGGCAGAGGCGTCATCTGTTGTTGCAACAATGTTATCCCCCACTGCAAACGATATACTGTTAACAGTTCCAGCTACTGAAACGTAATAGAGCCAACCCGTTTGTGCAGAGCCTCCTCCAGGAAAACTACCTGACGATACGTCCCAATTGCCTTTATAGACCATGCCATTAGCAAGAGCAGCAATATCTGTTTCCATCTGGTCAAGGTTAACTGCCTGCGTAACGGTAATGTAATCTAGCTTAGTACCATCTGTAGCTACATTACGGCCATCAAACGTAGAGTTAGTGGTAATAGCACCTGTCATAGCTCCGCCAGCTTTTGGTAGGGCGGCGGTCGCAGTTGTGGTTGTACTGGTTAGGGTTGCATCTCTTGCAGCAATGTCTACCCCATCAAACGTAGAGTTAGTGGTGATAGCACCTGTCATAGCACCACCAGCTTTTGGTAAGGCAGCACCAGCAGTTGTGGTTGTACTGGTTAGGGTTGCATCTCTTGTAGCGATGTCTATTCCATCGACTGTGCCAGTGAGGGTCAGGTTTCCGTTTACCCAGAATCCACTATTAGTTGTCGTTGCCCTCACGACACCATTAAAGGAAAACGCCGCTGAGCCATCAGCCGTAAACGCCGCCATTACATCAGTTACATCAGTATTAGCGTCAACAAGCTGAATAGAAGTTGCTTTTATAATAAGATTTCCAGCGCCGCTTTCGTCGATATGAGATGCGTCACCATCACTGTAGATTTGCAAGTCATTGCCATCTCCCAGAATGATTCTTTGGTTATCACCATAGGAGGTGTTGCCTGACGTAATGCCTGTCTCCCAAGCACTCCCAGTGTAAATCTTTAAAGTCTCGGTTTCGGTATTGAAAAATATATCGCCAGCATCGTTATTACTAGAAGGGTTAGACGAGCCAATACGATAACGCGCAGCAAAATCATTAACTCCGCTGATACTGCTGGCGACCGTATTGACGTTGCTGATACTGCTGGCCACCGTGTTGACGTTGTTTGTATTGCTCGATGTGCCCAGCAAATTAATAGCGGTCGCAACATCAGCCAATGATTGAACTGTTGTAATATTTGGGCCAGCTTCAACAGCGCCAGTAGATGCATTAAAGCCAAGCACAGTGCCTTTGCGAGTAGCAAGTAATGGCAATGTAGTAGACACCGCAGAATCAGAGTCAGCTAAATGCAAAGTTCTATCAGACTTGTCTTCTAAGTCAGCAGATATTCCTGTTATCAAATCAAGCTGAGTATTAAGAGAAGCCCTATTAATGTCAGCGCCAGCAGTGAAGTCAGTAGTTCGCTCAATAGTAATACCGCGAGTAATAACAACAGTCGCACTTGCTGTTACCCCACTTACAAAAGTTACTGTACCAGTAGATCCAGAACCGCCACTTACACCATAGTTTGCAGAGCCAGTACCCTCAGACTTTGCAACCCCAGCAATGTAAACATTAAGATCGCCGTTATCAAAGAACTCAAACGGAACCGCAAAAGCAGTCTGCGCTCCATTAGCATTAGCCGTGTAACTAATTCTTGGGTTGTTGTCTGAAATATCTATGGTCATAGCGCACCTCTTTTCTAGCGGTGTGACGCTATTAAGTTAAAAATTCAACGCACAAATTTAGTTTGATTTGACCCAAAAACTTCACCGATTTCATCCATCAACATCTTCACAGGTATAGTGCCAGTTAAAGGAGTGCTGTTATAAAACATATTTAAACCCTCTTTAAACTCTCCGCTGGCTATAGCACCCGCGCCTCGTCCAAGATCAAGCATAGAAGAAGTAGCTGCGCCTGCAAAACCAGTTACAAAATCGGCAACATTTGGTTCTTGTGCAAACTTAGGATCAACAAACTTAGAAAAATAAGGATCGCCACCAGCAGCAAGGGTCTGTTGCATAGAGTCAAAGATAAGAGTGCTATGGAGGGTAGCCAATCCACTATAATCAAAAGCCCTTGCAAGTTTATCTGTCTCATCCATTCTATCCCAGATGTAATCTGGAGTTTTAAGCATTACTGATATGTAGCCTAGCCCTAAAGCAGCAACCGCACCAGTAACTCGGTTCTTAACATGGCCCGTAGCATAAGCACGAGTGACCTTATTCATAGAAGCAAACATAAACGAGTAGAATTGAAAGGGCAAAGTCATAGCTCCGCTCTCAACTCTAATGTAACCTTTGTTAAGAGAGTCTTCTTTGAGATTCTTACCCCAAGGCAGCTTGTGAACAATGTGAGTAGGCATATACAACACGCCATCAGACAATGTTGGGCGATCCGCTGGCGTTGCGGAAACAACAGTATTCAAAATGCCAGTGTTAACTGCGTTTCTAAACTTTAATGTAGTGTTTTTGCTAACACCAGAGACTTCCCAAGCATGGATTTGTGCCAAGTTAAACTTACCGTCCGTTTGCAACGGAGCCTTCTCAACAATTTCTTTCATTTCTTTGACAGTAAACCCGTATCGCGTCATGTAATCTGATTCGTACTGAGAAGCAGTGCCATCAGCGTGATTCTTAGCGTATTTAATTAAAGTATGTACGCGCAATGCACCGTCAAATGTTTTCATTGCCTCAGTAATAGGACCAAGGCCGTTAAGTATGTGTCCAGCCTGTCGAGTTTGATTCCAAAGACCTTCAGTATCTATGTCCCTAGAAAAACCAGTCTCAAGTCTTTGGTGCGCTGCGCCAAGAGCAATGTCTAACGCCTCACCAAACTCATCTTTAACATCACGCATAGCCTGCCTAAAATCAGGGCTATTAAACATTTTAAAAATGCCTGTCATTGTATCAGCGTGATCAAACTCCATCATAATTCGACCAAAATCAGGCACAGAAGCAATGCCAGACGTGGAAAGGTAATCTAAACTAGCAAATTCTTTAAGACGCTGCGCCCACTTAAAATCCCAGCGATCAGGATTACGTAACGGACTGCTCATTACGCGTCCCTCAAGAACATTATATTGCAGTCGCGCTTTGTTTATAAACTTATCGCCATAACCATCTATGCGGAGTTGATCTTCTATTTCATCCCAAACTTCTTTAGGAGATTTGCCCTTAAATATCTTATCCCAGTGCAGCTTTGCAGAAACACGATCGCCATAGTTTTGCATGGCAACCTGTGGGTCATTCATTATAAAGTTAAACACTTTCTTATTTTCTATATCAATAAGTCTGTGCGCTAATCTATTACTTGATGCTAATGACGCCATCATATCTGTGTCGTATGGGTCTAGCTCACCTAGAATACTATCTATAGTGTTTTGAACAGCCTCATCTACTGACTCATCATCTAAGCTAAGGGGCTTGCGCTCAAATAATTTGGTCGATTCATTGTAAAAAGGAATAGACGGATTATGAGTGTAGTGCTCTTTAAGAATTGTACGAAACTCATCAATGTTTTTCTCAATTTCATCATGGTTCCAAACACGATTAAAAAATGGCTCTCTAACCTGACCGCGAGTTTGACCGCTCTGAACTACATCTAACGCAGATTCATACCTAGCTTGATTGTCCTCTAATTCCTTAACACGATTCTCAAAGTAGGTCCTTGTTCTCGGCGTTATGTTTGCCATTCCCAAACGACTTGTAGCCCTAGCATGATCGCGCTTCATAATATTAATGCGCTGTTGTATGCGAGAACCATTGGAATCTATAGCGTCAATGCGATCGCCATAAGTTCCATAGAACTCAGCATAATGCCCTATTAACTTTCGCTCTGCTTCACTAGAAGGAGCCTCTTGGAATATCCTTTTGCGATTTGCTTCGGTGGTAAACTGTTTTTTAGTCTGACCACTGCCCGAAATAGTACGCCAAGCACTAGATGGATTAATGGAAAACAAATTCTTAGTCGAAGCGTTAGCATGTTCTGCATATAAAGTTTCAGTTTCGCGAAAAATACGTTGCCAATGTCTTCTTTCGGCGCCCACAGAAGAAGAAACACTATCAGGACTAATATGACCTGTACGATTGCCAGCTTTTAAAACGCCCTTATCGTCAGCTATTTTCATAATGGCGTCTTTGTACATAGACAAACCATCCCAAATAGCAACACCGTTTTTAATTATTGGCTTTAAACTAAGCGCAGTTTTAAAAGTGCTGGGAACAGGATTAACGTAAGAGTTTCCTTCTAAAGCCCATCTGTCAACAGTGCCATCAGATGCAGTAACAGCATCAATTCTACGATCCCCAGCTTCTTTAGTATGATTGCTCATAACAATATGGGCTTCAGCTAAGCGAGTATTGAGATTTGCAAAATCATCAAGTTCATTTACCGTAGCAGAACCCTCATCTATAAATTCTTGTATTTTTGCAATACCTTTAGAAAGCCCATTAATTCTTTCTTCAGTATGAATTAAAACAGTAGTTAACTCATGGTCTTCTAAATAACCCAAGTCCCTAGATTGACGCTTAAAAGTCTCATAGTTTTCATTGCGACTTTGCAACTCTTCCATAATGTTAATTTCTTGCTGACGCGCTCTATTGTTCTGGTGTGCATCAATCACAAAATTACTAAAGGCTTTTTGGCTCAAATCAACACTGCCACCAATAGCTGCACTAAGGGCAGTATTAGCAGCCATGTTAGCAGCAGCACGTTCTATGCTAAAGTTAACGCCACTAGCGTACCTTAAGGATTCCTCACCAGCAGAAACAAATAAACCACTTAATGCAGCGTTACCAATTTTAGCAGCAGTTTTTGCGCTCTTAAAAGCAACAACGCCCGGAATTAAATTTGTTAAATCTAGCGGCAAAGCAATAATGTTAGAGGCAAACGAGGAGTTTTCAGCCATCATTGCACGTTGCATATCTCTGCCAGAAGCGCCGAGAAGCCAATCAAAATGGTCTTTAGATTTTGCATGTTGCAATGTAGAGCGGTGCATTTCATAAGCAGGGTTAGTTTCTATTTCCGCAAGTGGGCTAAAGAAATCATCTTTTTCTAAAAACAAATTTTGCGCTGCTCCATATATAAGGTCAGCCTGTTCATTTAATACATTATTTGCCAGACCCATTGCACTGGTATTAAATCTAAAGTCTGTTTTTTCAGAACCTTGGTAGCTAAACGGTTGAGTGTAAGAGCCTTCAGATTCTATCTGAGGGCCAGTTTCAACGTATGGAGTATAAGGTTTGTACCCCAAGATACGATCAAAGATGTTCATGTCACTCACTAAAAGTGTCTCCACTAATTCCCATAAACAAATTATATCTATAGTTTAAATCATTAAAAGCAATTGGATTGCTTTCTTTAGTAATTGCTTCGCTAGACCTCTTTCCTGTTAAGCTATTAACACCATAGAAATTACCCGCAGAGTCTCTTAAGTAATCTAAAGTTTTATCTCCACCATATATATTTACTCTAAACTTTTGCCCAACGTCGCGAAGGTGTACTTCTTTTTGTGCTCTAGTCATTATTTTCGTTACAATGCCAAGTGCAGGATACCTAGATTCAACTTCAAATTTAACCTGATTAGCAATATCAGGCTTAAGATTATAAGAAGAAATTAAAGAATCAATTTGAGTCATGCTTGTAATCATCATGCCGTTTTGGCGTAGCTTTTCTAAAACAACACCAGTAGCATATTCAATTCGTTTATTATCTCGATTATACAAGTTAGATTCTACCTGCAATTCTACTTTATCTCTTTGAGGGTTATTCAAATTAGCATCAACAAGCATATCAAGAATTTTAGTTTCTGACCCTTCGCCTCCGAAATCTCGAAGATTAGTTATATCATCTATCAAAGCAGGAAAGCGGCTTGTGTCAATTTCTGATTCACCAATGAGTTCTAATCTTATTTCTTCTGCTAATTCTGCGTTAGAGGCTTCTTCAATCTCTGCGCGATCATCTAATAAAGAATCACGCTCTTTAATCCAATCATTAATAAATTTCATATGCTTATCAGTGCGAGTGCTGACAATAATTCGATTACCATCTTTACCTGTGTATGGAGCCACACCACCTTGAAGGTCCCTAATATACAAAGTAAGGCTACCTGATCCAATTTTAGCATCTGGGTTGGCTACCCAATAAAACTCTCGTCTACCAAATGCTTTTTTATCATTTATTGACTGTTCGTAGGTCTTAGCTTTTTTAGTCAAGGCAATTTTGTTAGGCTCTCCAAGTTTAAAATCCTCACCAACACTAATGTTATGCAAAGGAAGTATATAGTCAGCATGTTCTGGATTAGTTAATTCGTGCGTAAAGGGATGTACTTGAGAAACTAAACGAGCACCAAGCTCGGCTAATGCCGATTGTGTTTCTGGATCGTCACCAAACACCATTTTAGAATTTGCAACTGTTGTTGTTGATGCAGGGTTATACGGATCAATAGACTCAGGGCTTATAAAATGAGCTTGATTGGAAAATTTCTTTATCAGGTCTTTTGCTTGTTTTAATTTTGTTACTTTAAAATTCGTCCTTCTACTCATAATAAAAAGAGACTTTGCATAATCTCTAATGCTTCCTCGAAACTCATCAGAAGAATTATCCCAAAGGTCAGAGCCAACAAAATCTCCTAATTTTTTACTAAATTCAAATGGATCAAAGGCGCGAGTGCCTACGGCTTTAGAATCGTAGAAATTAGCAAGTCCAGAATTTAATTCATCTAACTCAGTAGGAATAAGCTCCTCTTTTTTAGCAGTTAAAAGATCAGTTAACAGTGAGTCACTCACTCCCATTGACTCCCCTAATTGCAGGGTAGTCATTATAGCTATTTCATTAGGACTAAAGTGTTCGTTAAGCACAGCAGCAGGAGCAGGCTTGCCATTCATGCCTAAACCCTCTGCATAGTTTTCATACAAACGGCTAAATTGAGTTGCAGTTAAGGAAGAGCGATCAGGATCAGTTGTTCTGTTTATAAAACTACGCATAGCTTGAACTACATCACCATTAATGTATTTACCTCTAACTCTTATCGTTGTTAGGACGCCTTCTTTATACTTAAATAATTCATCGCCTTCTTTAGAGTTAAGAATTTCTTCGCTTAAAACCACCCAATCAATAGGCAAAGCAAATTTATCTCTTATCATTCTAGTGGCTTTGGAAACGCTTACTTGTAAAGAACCACTAGCAGTAAAAACACTATTTTCAATTGCAGCATTTTCTTGGTCTTCGATTTTTGATTTAAGCAAAGCAATAGACGCATTAACAGATTCTCTTAAGGTTCCTTTTAAAGATTCCGGATCAACAGAGTTATTTATAATACCATTCAGAGTAAACATAATTTCTGGTCTTACACCAGATTCACTTGCTGATATGCCTTCAAGTTTTAAAACTGCTGCAAGAGATTCTAATTGTTCTAAAGAATCAGTGAAACTTCCAGTGCGGTTTTCACCAAGTGGATTTTTTATGATTTCAGTTATAAGTATGCGACCCTTTTTGAGCGAAACTTTCTTGCTAAATTCTTCTCTGAATTTTTTTAAGTCATCCGAAGAAAGTTTGGCAGCGTCTTTTCTTAAAGTTTCAACACTAGCTTTTTGCTGATTGTAATTTTGACGTTCTTGATCTCTATCAGACGGAGGAAATGAATCAGCATTAAAATCAGGAAACTCTTTGCCACTAATAATAATGTCAACAAGACCTTGCACAGAAGCAACGCCGCCAAGATCAAGTTTTCCCGCAAGGCTAACAGACGCGTCAAACAAAAAGTTAGTAAGCTCCTCTTTAATTCCAGTTGTTAATCTAGTCATTCTTGCATCAGAAAAAGCAATGCCAGCACTCTTTGCGCTAATTAAATCATTAACAATAGTTTTAGCGCGACTTTGTTTTACCCCGCTAAGTATATTAATTACGGCATCTAAACTTTGGTCACTGTCCAAGCCTAAGGAAGGATAATCTAAATAGTTTTGTTTCTTAGCACCAGATATATTAGCAACAATATTTTTTAAATCAACAAGAGCACCTTTAGAAATGTCTGGTGGAAGCAATGTGTAAATACGGTTTTCTGCAACCGCACTATCAATTTTGCTTTGTGCTTTTGCATCAAGGATTCCGTTTGTGTCTAAGTCTGACTGTAAACCTTTAACGCTAAATTCTGCTTGAGAGATATTACCGCCACCAACCTCATCAGGAAGAACAACAGAGCCATTAGCATTTACAATATCATTAAGGCGATTATCTAAATACATTTCATTATAGGACTCACGAACTTTAAGTTCATGTGCAGCAATAGCTTTATTGTAATTTTCAATTCCACTTAAAGCGTTAGTCACTTTTGGAGTAATTTCTACCTTGTCCCACAGGCCATAGTTATCAAGTATGTTTGGAAACTCAAATCCAAGGTTTTCTAAATCAGTTTTTTTATTGGTTCCATTTAATGCTTGAGAAATTTTGGAAAGAGTTGCTTCATCAACTTGGCCTAGTTTAACAAGTTGCTCTAAAATGATTCGCTCACCAACTTGGTTTTCATATTTTTCCAAATTGTTTTTGTAAACTGCAACTTGACTAGGGTTTATATTTTTATCGCTAGCAAAATCAGAAAGATTGCCTTGCGCTAATCTTAAAAATTTAAAACTAACTTCTATACGACCGTCAAACGCAAAGTTATCAGCTACATTTCTTAGCAACATACCCAAAGCATCTTTGTAACTTGTAGCTGTTTGCTCAAAAGCAACAACGTTTTGTCTGCGAAGAGACTCTGCGGCTACTTTTGTCCTAGTAGATACTGCGTCTGCTGTAGGTTTAATCCTTTTAATTAATTTCGATATTTCAGAAATAGTTACGTTTGGCATTTCTGCAAAACGATCTTTTAAAAACTCAATGTCTTCTTCTGGCAAGCCAGATGCTTCCAAAACAGTTTCATCAAAACCGCTTGTTGTAAGTGTAACAATTGCAGATATGAAATTAGAAGCGCGAATATCTGCGTTTTTACCCTTAAAGCTAGACACACGACCCATAAATCTGCCTGTCATAAAATGAAGATCAACGTCTCTAGCTTTGTTTTTTGAGGCTATAATCGCATTATTAACAGCTTGTATTTCATTAGTGCTACCGCTTTCGCCTGTTGCTAAATATGAAGAAACATCAGCAGTTTGATTTTGAGTTGCAAGCATTGACGGGAAAATACCTTCGCCGCTTGCGCCTAAAGTAATAGCATTTTCAAGATTCTGTTGATGCCGTTTTTCAGCGGCAGCTTTTATTTCCGCTAGTTGTTTTCTTTTTTGCTGTTCAGCAAGTGACGCCCTGCGCTGAGAAAGCCACAACGAACCGGTGTCAGTAACAAACGATTTAAACGGAGCATCAACGCTGTTGCCTACTTTAGAAATATAATCAGAAAACCTACGTTCAAACTCAACAGCAGGGTTAATCATACCCATAACTTCAGTAGAAATCTGAGCGGACCTATCCCGCATATCTAATTCTACTTGGTCATTAAATCTTTGTGTGGCTACATTCTTATAGGCTTGTTGCTGAATCCTTCCACCCATTGTAAAGAAATTACCATCTGCAATCGCACCTAATGGGTCTCTCTTACCGTCCTCGTCTATGCCGTATATCTCTTGTTTTGTAGCAGACTGAGCCATTTCTGCGCCAGCTTGCTTAGCGTCCTCAGCAGCGCGTTCAAACAAAATGCCGCTAAAAGTATCCGCGCCACGAACAATAGCTTCCGCAGTAATCTGACCAGCTTGACTCTGACGCGCAACACCAATGTTACCGATACTGCTTTTGTATTGTTGCTTAATTACGCCAGCCATTATTTTGCCCTGCCCGTACTATATGTTTCGCCAAACTTGTAAATGCCAGTTGCCATTGTAGTTAAGGCCCCAATGTTTGCTGCCGTTTTCCTTGCGTAACCTTCCTCTACAACAACTCGCTTTTCAGTTTGAAGCCGATACTTCTCAGCCTCACCCATAAAACTAATGGTGCTAATGTCAGAGCCAGCAATTTCTCTTTGCTTATTAAGAAACGCTTGAACAGATTTACTACTAGAAGCATCGCTAAACGTACTAAACAAAGCTATATTACTAGCCTCTGCGGTGCGTAATTCTTCTGCTCTACGTCCCTGCTCTTGAAGCACCTTAGCTTCGTTTATTTTAATTGACGTGCCTATATCGTAGGCTTGCGCCCTTGCGCTTCTTAAAGAAGCTGCACCAGCTTGTCTCTGCCCCTTTGCAGAAATCATAGCAAAACCAAGAGAGGCGATTGCGCTCCACATTAGATTATTAACTCCGCTGTTAAGCCATTTAATTGAAAAGATAATGGCTCTGATTGTGATACTGTTACTTGTGGATCACGACTATAACCCAGTAATCTAAACTCTTTCTTACCAGTAATAGAAGAATCAGATATTAGATTAATTGTATTTACTGACGCAGATTTAGTATCAACCAAATCAACAACAACAGTCGCAACACCTCTTGGCTCACCAGTAACAGGGCCAGTTTTAATTTGGGCATCTATTGGATTTGTGGTTAAAGTAACTGGAAAAGAATAACCAATCTCAGCAGTTGCATAAGTTGTATCGTAGCTAGCTAAACTTATGTTGCCACTCGTTACAGTATGAGTGCCAAGATAATCTATTAATCCCGCAGACGTAGTGGCAAGAACATGAACAACAGTGCTGTTAGCAAAGTCGGAACTAACAGAAACTGCATTGCTTGAAAGAGTGTATGACTTTGCATTGTCTAAGTTGAAAGTAGTTTTAAACTCGCAAAGACGTAGGTTAGTATCATCAAACCAAACAGATGCAAAAAGACGATCATCAATAGCAACAATAGATTCAAAACTTCCTTGAGTAGTAAACCTTGACCAACCCGCTCTTTTCTCCGCCCTATTGGAACCAAAAACAGAGCAGTCACCATTTGTGGAAACATAAACACTATAAGACTCAGCCTCTTCAAAAGCCCCATTACACACAGCAATGTCTTTAAAGTCGACTATTAAATGAGAAGCAATAGTAGACACAGCGGTTGATGTATAAGCATCCTCAGAGTCAGTATAAAGATATTCCCTTACAACTTTACTTCCCTTTTGAACAAAAACAGTTGCTCCATCTAAGGGAGTGGGCTGCACAAACTCACAGCCAAACGGAGTTTGCTTTCTTATCTGTGCGTTAGTTGGAGTTATTGCTTGGTTAAGAAATGTAGGCACATACAATTCAGCAGATGCAGTAAATATCTGTAAGTCCCTGTCAGAAACAAGATACCTAATTTCATTAACATCGCCTGTTGCCGCAATAAGATTAATAGAAGAGTTGTCTTCGCCATCCCCAACGTCAAAGTTAAAAAACTGAGATGACTTACTAAACCAAAGACTATCTGGTTCAGATGTTGTGCCAGCAAAAACCAAACGGTTTTCATGGAAAGCTACTGCCGCAGGATAGCCGCGCTTTGCAGAAAATGATTGCTCATCCCAATTTGTAGAAGGGGCATGAGTTGCAATCTTAACAAAACCGCCTCCATCTGCATCTGCGTTAGCTGACCCACCAGCAGTAAATGTAAAAGTATTATCGTCAATAATACCAGTAACTGATCTGGTGCCATTTAAATTGCTAGTTGCTATATTACCAACAGCAGACGCATCGGAAAACACAATAGACTCACTGCCCTCAAAGCCGTGATTAAGCATAGTAACTTCAACAGTAGTACTGCCGGATATAGTTCTAAACGGATTAAGCACAGCTAGTTTTTGAGTTAAGTCATTAACTACATTACCCGTAGCAACTGTTGAATTAGTAACGGCAGTAATGAGTATTTCCTCATACCCGTATCTTATTTTAGAACCAATATGTTTGGAGGGAGAACTGGTATCCCAATAAGCCGCGCTCGTAGTTAAAGTAATACCAGTGCCAGAAGTTGCAGAGGGATCAAGAGTCATTCCAGTAGGGTGAAACGTAGAGTAAGGCTGGTAAGTTTGTTTGTCATCAGACCTATTATCAAAGCTATAAGTCGTAATTTCAAAAGAAGTTAGGCCAGTTCTCGTAAGCATCCGTATTGCAATTAAAGGATGACAGATAAACATAACATCGCCAGATTGGGCGTAGGTATATTGGTGCAGGTAATCATCATCAAAGGGCAGAGCAGCACTTGCAGTATCGGCAGTAAGAGTTGAGACTAATGTTACAGAGGTTTCGCTTACAATTCTAAAGGCACGCACCTTAGCATCTTCTACGGAAATTATATAACGCTCATTATCATCAAAGATAAACGGAAATAACCTATGCTGCATACGTTTGCTAGAACTTTTGGTAATTCCAAAATCATATATGTTTTTTAGGCCAGACCTTTTGGACGCACCACCCTCTGCTCTTACAACAAGATTCTCTAATCTCTGTGCAGAAGCCGCATATATCGGGCTATCAATTCTTGAAAGTGTTGAAGGACTAACTTCTCCAAACTGAAAGCTATTTATTGGAACCCTATATTTTTGCATTAACTACGCCTTTGAGCAATAAACCTAGATGTGTTTAGCTTCTTAGTTGTTTGCTGCTGAGAGTGCAGACGTCGAGCTTGCATCATTTGCATTGCAGCTTTTTCTTCCATCATCTTAGCCATAGCTGCGTCTCTAGCTACTGAAATAGCTAAGACACCAGCCATCAGGTATTCAACCGCAACAATAAAATAAGGAGGCCAAGTGTTTTCTTCTGCCCTAAATACATAGTCAGCAACTAACACATCATTAGTTGAAGCATCGCAATAAACTTTACTGCCATAAGTGTCATAGCTAATGTTGAAGTCATTTATAGTAACGGCATTTAAAAGAAGAAGCCCAGACGGTAGCTGATACGCTGCATCAAATCTACCAGTAGGCGCTTCGCTTAATCTGCTTAGTTGTTCTTGAGAAGTAGAAAACCGCCATCTGCAATTAGTTAAAGCGGCTCTTGCTATATCTTCATACATTGCTCCTGCAACTGTAGCTTCAGATGAACCGTCAGTAAAAGACGAAATCGGATTGCCACCAATTAGCAAGGATGCTCTTGAGCAAATCTTAATTGGTGTATTGGCTATATCTACCATTCAGTGAGTGGGGGGCCAAAGCCCCCCATTCCTTTAATCGCTGTCTGTTTCAACAACGGCTGTGCCATCAGACACATCCACTACTGAACCAGTGTTGGAAAGTACAGTTACAAAGTTTGTTGTGGGTACCTCTGTATCCTGCACAATAATTAGATCACGAACATTTAACATTGCTGCTGCATTATTAAAGTAAGCTGCCGTGTTAACTGTCGCGATCGCATCTTCTGTTCGGTGCATCCAAAGGGCGGCACCACTGGCACCCCCAATTCGATGCAATCCTGCTGCTGCATAAGCCATTAATCAGTCTCCTTAGTTGTTATCGAGGACTTCATAAATGCCTTCGGACTGAATAACGACAGCCCCCATAGACATCATAGAAGTACACAGGTGAGAGACTTTTTCAGCCACATAGTTGACCTCAGTAGAAACGTCAGCGTTAATACCAAGCCCAAGCGCAGATGTATGATAAGCAAAGTTTTTGCCACCAGTTACCGCAGAGGTTGAGAAAATCTTAAATCCAAGGAACTCTTTCATGGTCATTCCACCAGCGAAAGGAAGGTTTTGAGAACCAACATAGTCAGAAGATGCAAACTCATCGATAAGGAATAAGTCAGCAAATCCTTTTGGATTCATTGCAAGGTAACGATCGCCGTCCTCTGGAATATCTGCAGTACCCATTGTTTCAAACAGGGTAAGCATATCAGCTTTGACAAGCGCACCAGAAGTATCATTGATCTGGGTTGAACTTGCGCCAGCATCCATAGCTGTAACCAGAATTTCATCTGTTTTACGGCCAAGCGCGGCGGCAGCAGACTTAGCTACAGCTTGACGCTCATTGATGTTGATCTTTAGTTCGTCCAGTTTATCAATGTATTCAGCAGCATAGTAGTCAGCCATTGTGACTTCTACAGTGGTGTGTGCCAACTCCATAGGAGTAACGGAACCATTGCGGGATTTAGTAGTGGCAGAGCCAGTGCCAATTTTTTGGAATCGAGCAACCGAAGCTGAGACACTTGAGGTACGAACGGTATTCCGTAGTTTGGAACCCATGCGTTGATACGCCAAATGAACTTCAGATTCGAACTGCTTGATAAAGGCTGTGTCGATTGTATTAGCCATTTCAAGAGTCCTTAATTAAAGTTAAACACTAACGGGTATCCGTCTGTTTACTTCAACGTAGGTATCCAAATGGGCTACTCAGTGCATGACAGGCCGTGACACGAGACTGTTAGTATTACTTTTATCTGATTTGCAACGCACAAAATGCAGTATATTGCTTTCTTTACTTAGAAGTATTGGCTTAAACTCCAAGTAACCTAACCATTGAATGATCATATCGCTTTCAGTCCACACATTGCAGCTAATATTCTCATGGAATAAGTGGTAAAATCCTATTAAATCAGGGGAGGCTCTAGCAAACCTAATCCAATTCATCTTCATATACTTAGAAAACAATGCCCACATCTGAGCTTCTTCAGTTATTCCAGTAATTGCTAGGGGCGCATCGCCCCTAACTATTGCATATGCCATCTTATCCTTAAGGCAATCAAGCAAACACTCTAATGGATCAGAATCATATACCTCTGAGAACTCTCTTTTGTTCTCATCGCTTAGGTCTTTTAAGAATGGAAAGATATGGGATGGTTTCAGTTTAACTAAATCCAACCCATGAGAGTTAAGAACCACATCAGCCATAAAGGGTTTTGAATCCATCATCGACTTGCTTTACAAAGTGAAGATCACGCTTTGCGGGATTATGATAACGATCATCGCGCATCATTTCATTCAAGGCGTTCCGATCAATGCCAGCAGAAGGTTGCGTTTCACCAGAAAACGAACCGTCTTTCATTGTTTCCATGATATGCTCAAGTGCAATTATGCCCTCATGTGATTCACACATGCGTTCAATGGCCGGCAATGCTTCTTTAGGAAAGAACTTATTGGCAAACATATTCGCAGAATCAATGCGAGTGCTGGCATTATCACCTAGTTTTGCAGATTCGGCATCAAGATCAGGCGTGTTTGCTCCAACAGCAGACATATACATTTCAATGCCTTTCTGAAATTCCTCCTGCCCATAGCCATTATCAAAGGAATGATCCGACCACCACTGAAGTAGTTCATTATCAACACTTGATTCTTGATCAACAGAATCAGGGAGTTGATATTCGCCAGCGGAATCAGGGCGATCCTTATAGGCTTCGCTTTGTATTTCCTCCATTAGCTTAGACCGCAAATCATCTTCTTTGCCGCCTAGCTTTGACTCCAGTTCTTTATAAGCCTTGGCTAAATCATCTGGCGTTTTGTATTTGCCTAACAAAAGACCTTCAGAATTAATCTCTTCTTCACTTTTAAAGATAGGGTCGCCAGTTGATTCAGTGTTAACCCCTGTGTCTACTGGTTCTGATTCAACAGCTTCTTCTGAAACAAGGCTTTCACTCATTTATTTTTGCTCCTATGTGCGTGTGCTATTCTTTGATCCATAAGGGCTACGATAAATCTTTGCCCCTCAAGATGCCGTAATGCTTCTGTAGTTACATCAGGACCGTGCACCATTTGAATAGTAATTGACTTTAAGTATTGTAAAACAGCCTGACCTGTAGGCGTTGAGAACACCTCAGCTACATTCTGGCTTATATTTACATCATTGGCTTTAGACCTTTGTACGCCATCTATTCCAATATTAGCCTGTTGCTTCGGGACCACCCATTTGCTCCTGTGGTTGTTGAGCCATTTGCTGCTGCTGCGCCATTTGCTGCGCCATTGCAGTCATAGCCTTACGATCTTCCTCATCACGAATCAAGGACTCAGGTACACCAAATTTCTTAGCCAGATAAACAGCAGTTACTTCGCTATCAATTAATATCTGGAGCATTTCCGGCCCAAACGCACCGCCTATTAGCTCAAGGAACCTAGAGACAGTACCAATATCCTGATTTGATTGCGCTTGGGCAAGCGGAGAAACGGAGCGAACCTTAACTTCGCGGCCATTTATAGACGGTATTTCAATGCGGCCCTGTTTTTTAAGGATATAAATTACACGCTGTAGAACGGGTTGAACCAGTTCCGCTTGCAAACGACCAAAAGCAGAGCCAATACGACGAGATAAATCGGCCATACGTTCAGCAACTTCTGTTGCAGAAGCAGGGGTTTTGTCTGGATTGCCTAGCATGTCGTTATACAAAGCACGTTTAATGTTTTGGCGCATGTCACCAAGAACAAGTTGAGCAACATCAAAGTTGCCAGCAGCTTGCAGAGGCTGCAAACCGGAACTACCCATAGCTTTAGGTATGATAGATCCCGGGACTAAGTTAATTGTATCAGGATTAATAACACCGTCATCATCAACTTGATAGATTCCAGCAATAGACATCTGAGCATTTTCAAGAATCAACTCAATAGTCAGGTTAGTGGTTTTAATTGCAGATAAAGCATTAAGCAAAGGGCCACGACCATAGACTTCACCAGCGCATTTAGACCAACGAAAGCAAACAAATGGATTAGAGCCTAGCCCCTTCATTTCTTTCTCGTGAACTATAGTTTTAGTGGTCATGCAAAGGGCGTAATGGTAATAAGCCTCTTCATTCTTCTTAGTGTAATCTCGGCATACTACCTCAAGTATAGTAGTGTCTGCATCACGGCCCATCATTTGCTTTAGCTTGGGATCAAACTTGCCATTTGGGTACATGATTTGCAAAGAATCAAACGGAACCTTCTTACGCTCCCGAAATATATGATCAATCTTATCATCTGGACCTGTATCCAGCACCACATGAGGCAGGGGAATGGCAGTAAAGTTAACTGGATTGATTGAATCCCCCTCTTCAATACACAAAACGCCCGTACCTACGGCCAAATCCATAAAGGATTCGTGCACTTCCTGACTGAAGTTAGAGTTTTGCAGTACCTCAAAGACGTAATTAGTTACAGAATCTAGCTCATTATCTACTTTATCGCGCTCTTCTTCGGGAACTTCGCTTCCGCTAAGAAGATCGGCCCACCGCGCAAAGTTAGGAACTAGGCCAGATTGTAATCTACTGGCAAATTCCTGCACTCCAACAACGGCAGTTTCGTCAAAAATCCTATCGTCTCGCCGCTGGCCTACCTCTTCATAATAAAAGGATTCACGCATTGGCAGTGCATACTCATAGCACTCTTCGAAAAGCGGCACCCAGTTTTCCCTACTAGACTTAGCTTTTTCATACCGTTTAATCTTACTCTTAACGATAGGATTATTGTTATATTCCATTAGGTAAACCTATTCAAAAAGCCAGCGCCACCAGTTGAGGATGAGAACAAAGATCGTCTGCCTTTACCGCCGCTAGTTCCCTCACGCTCCTGCCTAGAATCAAGAGCCTCGGTAATATCTTCGCGCTTTGCCTTAGCTAGATTTTCAATCTCAGAACGCTTTGCTTCTTCGGCTGCAACTCTCGCTTCGGCGGCAGTTTTATTCTGCTCTTCCGTTTCAGCAGCAGACGGACCACTTGATTTAAAACACATTGGAATCTCCTTTGTGGCAACTCAGAACCACAACTAAACAAAATTAACAATGCACAAACTCAATTAGAGTCTAGCCCACAGGCTTTGTTTCTTGCGCGTTGCCCTTGTTTTGTTATCAAACACATGGAAATCCCGTTTAGCTATAGAGGGCTGCATGGGTTTTTGACTATTCATTAATGCTCGACCCTCGCCAGCGCCTAAGAAAAGGTACTGCGCTGCGTCATGTATGTGACTAAACATATTCTTATCAGGCTTATCGGCGTATCTCTCACCTGATACTTCCATGCGTTTGTAGGAGTATCCGCCCTCAAATCCTTTAATAAGAGTAACGCACCGCCGATCTACAAGTAACGCTGGCTTGCCCTCCACCATTTTTGTCAATTGGGAGGAAACTGACTCAAGGCGAAGGTCAACAGAATTTGAAGGTGCGGGATAGGCGCGAAGGCCAGCACCGCGAAGAATATGAAATGGAGTGGATTCATCTGTTTGCGCTCGGAAGTCGCCAGACGGATCACCATAAATAATGACCTCACCAGCAGCAGCAAAGCGCGTTGATAACTCATTACGCATAACTTCGGCAAATCGCACAATGCCCATATCTATAGCTACTATTTCAGACTGAACCAGCCACCGCCCTCGTACCTTCTGAGCAAATACAGCAGCAGGAGTAAGGCCAAAATCCACCCCAACATAAACAGATTGACCAGCGGCAATTGGTATTTCCTCCTCAGCTACATGAACATCAGGAGCAAACATAGAATAAACAGGCTTGCCATCTTGGATATGGCCCAGTTGATTCATTACATATACGTCAATCCAGCTTTTAGTCTTACCCATAACAAGATTAGGGTAATAACTCTTGAGCATATTCTTTACGTTCTCAGCTTTTGGATTAGGGACGTAACCTTCGATTTCGCCCTCTTCGTTTCTATCCTCAACCATACCAGAGGGCTGCGTATAGAAAGCCCAGTTGTGCGGTTTAACGAGCATCTTAGCTTGCTCACGCGGTATATGATCTGGGATTGGAACCTCACCAGCCATAATCGGCCACCAATGATCTTCTTCGGGAGCATTAGTGTCGGCAATAACGCCATTCCAAGAAGGACCACCATCGCGCATAGATGGATAACGTCCCACCCGCATTGTACACGCATCAATAATTGACTTCGGAATTTCTCGGGCTTCATTAATCCATATACCTGTTAATTCTAAAGACAGTAATTTCTTAACATCTTCGGGTCTATCCAAAGCTAAGAAGATAACCTCAAGATCAATGTCACCTTTTTTAATCCTATGGGTGTAGGGAACCGACCAATTGAACTTTCCCCAATCACTTTCCGGAAACCAATCAAGCCAAGTCTTAATAGTTGTGGTTCTTAGCTGCGGATTAGTGTTACGAATAACAGCCCATCGGCTTTTGCGAATACCATCCGGTGATTTATGTTGCACTAAGGAGCGCCGAAAAACTTCAATGCAACAGCAAACGGATTTTCCAGAACCAACAGGGCCACGTATACCACGAAAGAACGTATCGTCTTTCATAAAGCCTTTAATTGTTTCGCCATCAGGCTTGTATTTAAAATCAACCACAATACTGCCTGCCAAACCTTATCATCTTTTCAACAGTCTCTGGCCCCATGCCATCAATCATCTTATCGCACTCGCGCTCAGTCGCAAACTCAGCATCAACGTAAGTTAAATGAACCTTGCGAACTATCTCACGCAATATGGAAAGCTCCGAAGAAGATAGCGTAGATATAAAGCTCATTTCTTATTTCCCCCTTTAGATTCTCGCTTCTGCTTGGGAGGACGACCGGCCTTAGGTTTGGCTGGAACCTTTCCTTTCATATAACGAGGCACAGTATCTCTGTGGAATATTCGCCGTACAGATGCCAGAACGCCAGCCCTCAAAACCTATTTGCCTTCCATGTGCAAATCATTAATCATCCTATCCATATGCTTGCGCTGCTCTACAGTATATTGATAATCAGGCCATTGCTTAACCACATAGCCGCGAATAAAAGCATCAACCCTACTTACGTCCATCCACTTATCAAAGGGACGCTTATCGCCAGATTGCTTATAAGCCTCAACATGACTGGTGCGCTGGGCGTGAGTAAAGGTTTTCAACAAAGCCTTCTTGCCAGCGGCATAAGACTTAGATAATGTAGGTGCCGCATGAAGCAATTCACCAAATATTGCCTTATCTAAATCACGCTCTTGCATAGAAGAATCAAACACATCTATGTGAAAGCCCTTGGTTGGGCTGTCGTCCGGATGATAAAACTCCAACTTGCGATCATCAAACATGCCTTCCATTCTACGGTCAGCCATTGTAATCCCTTTGAATATGGGAAACTCTTGCTGAGCCTGTTGAAGCATTATTTGAATGTTATCCATACGGTTGAAACAAAGAGCGTACTTCCCCGCCTTCTCTTAACTCAACGTCCTTGTAAATCGGCTTATTCTTTTTGCCCGACGAAGTCATGCCTAAACTAGGTAATGGCCCCCAATTAACCTTGTTTGATAGTTCAGCATAAAACTGCTCAACAGTTCTGGGAGGTGGAGATGACGCAGCCCTGTCAGAACTTCTATTACTTTTCTTTGAAGAAGCAGCAACTCGCGCCTTAGTTTTGCGAGTGCGCGCTTGATATGGAGTTTCAATATTACCGGAAAATTCAAGATCCTTTAGGTCAGGATCATCCTTTAGACCAATGCCAATTGAAATGTCTTCCGCCATAGAAGAAAAAAATGACTTAACACCCATTACGCTTTCCCCGCGCTCTTGTTGCGCTTGATCGATCTATTAATAGCACGCCCAACAGAACGCAAATTCTTAGAACTGTTGTCCCTAGGATTCCCGTTCTTGTGATCTACGTCCTTGCCATCGTTGCGCTTCGCAGCGCCAGACTTCTCCAGTAAAGAACGAGCCTTCTTACGAGCGCGGTTGTCTGCCATCCGCTTGGGTGACTTGTCGTACTTGCCCTCGCCAGACTTGGAATAATCACGGACATAGTTCTTACTACTCGGCATATAAAATTTCCACCCTTTTCTATCCCTTACCTAAACAAACCAAATAATGAAACGCACAAATTACCTCGGAGCCTTGAAGAAGAAAAATGAGAGTGGGGGACCACATGGATATAGAGGAAGCAGAGTTTTAACCCCCCCTCCCCTGTATCGACTTTCTCCAGCCAGACAGGATCAGAAACAGGTTCACCCACCTAGCTCAGATCAATACTAACTCTTATGTCACCAGCTATCTGAACCTGCGATCTATCAATAGGTTTGAATCCTGCGCGATCAAGTATATCCTTACTAGCCTCAAGCTGTACGTACTCAGATTTAGCCCTTTGAGCCAAGGTTAAAACACGAGCCGCAGCTACCGTAGCGTTCAATCCCATAGTCTCACTAATTCGTTGCATCATATACTCTTGCACGTGAGTTAGGCGTAAGGTCTTGGAAGCACTCACTCTTCCTGATTCTCCTTGAGCGTATCCTGCTTCATGGGCTGCTTTTTTAACGGTACACCCTGTAGCTACAAGTGTATCAACCAGAGCACTTTGTCTCTTAGTTAGCTTTCTGATCTTCATAATGTCTTTCATTGCTTGCCCCCTCTCCCTCTCTCCCCCATCATTGCCCTTCTAAATAACCCTTTGTCAACGCACAATCATGGTAGGATGGAGCTGTTAACCTTCCACTCATGAATCAAGCCCTCAAGTGGTCTTGACCCTAACGGGTGAGTACAAGGGCTATTCCTTACGGTCATCATAACCCTGCGGGGCTGAGGAACGGGCTAAGGCCCGTACATATTATTCTTTTTAGTTCGTGGCTGGCGTTGCGCTAATAAGATCAGACTGTGGCTGTAGCGCATGTAGTTACTGCTTTGCAGATGCCCATTGAGGGCATCCCCAAAGACAAGGAGACGTCTTGTTGTCTCCTAAACCGCTCTCCGCTTTCTTTAAAACAAACGAGGCTCACTACGGTGAGTAAAAAGGTTCATATAAGGTGAAAATAAGGTGAAAGTAATAGAGAAGAAAGGTCGAAGAATTTCGGAATGAAATTCACATTTTAAGTATTCTTTGGACACACAGTGTGGGCATACCTATTGGCAAGAGGGGTCTGACCGAAACAGATATGGGAGATAGATTCGCCAATGCCGATTTGCTGGTAGGGCAAATAGGCTTGGGCGAATCATCAAGAGAGACGTGGTCTTCTCTTGACACCCATATCTGCGTCGGTCCGAGACGACCCCGCCAATAGGCACGCCCACCCTTCGTGCGCCCAAAGAATGTTGATAGGCACATAAAGAATAGGCTTAGAAGAATGCTCCGCAGGCAAACTACCGTTTGAGGTGCAACTATCAAAAATCAAATGTTTCACGTGAAACAATAACCTAGGAAAGATCAAACAAATGGCACAGACATTGAAAACACTTAGCGCAGAAATAGACCGCCTTAAAGTAGAACTTGAAGCGGAAATGAGAGAACATCAGGCAACGCTCGAAGCACACGCCCTGAAAAACACCCCCCCATACGCCTATCTAAACTTCATGGAATCAATCAATTTCAGCGCAGAAGTGCAGCGTGGTGGAGACTATCGCGTAACAAATCAAACCGAGTTCGACCGCCGCATCATAGGCGAAACAATGATAGATAAATGCTTTTATATTATCAACGGCAAAGGACCAAACCAAACCCAGCAAGGATTAACTGGACGCATTGCCAACTTGACCGCACAAGCCAACCGCTACAAAGTTGAAGAGGGATATGACAGCCCCCTATTTATTAGCACAATAGCCGAGCTTGAAGCCGCGACAACCAAACTCGACTTGATAACCGACCTTAATGATGCGGCCCGTATGTATCACGAGGAAAAGACCCCAAGCAGAAACGGCTTGCCATATTGCGCCTATTTAGAGCAACGCCAAGGAAATGCACCAACAAACCCAACAGCTAACCGCACACTAACAGCCGAAGAAATTGCCAAGTATCAGGCACTTGGAATAAGCGTTGACTTAGACGCACCCGCCAACGCAACAGCGCAGGCCGAGCGCATTGAACTAGAGGACGACATAGCGGACGCACTAGCCGCAGCTGCCAATAGTTAAACAAAACGAACTAACCCAATGGGGCTACCTTAATCGGTGGCCCCAAAAATTTTTCGCTCCGCTTCGCTACGCTTCTTTGAAAGTGGCAAGCGTATGCTTACTAACTAAAAACCAACGCTTGGCTCTGACCAAGGCAATCATAACTACGGTGAACATATAGGAGTTACCAAATGGCCAAAGACAAACCACGACAAATAAGGGCAGACCTGCCAGTACCAACAAAACGTAGTTCGGAATGGGCGTTCACCCACTCGCTAAAAGACGGTGAATCATTCTTATGTTACGGATCAGAAGAACGAAATTCCGCAGCGACCTATGGACGCAACCAAGGTTGGAAGATCATATCGAGAATAGACAACAAACTGTCCAGAGATAGCAACGCAATGGTCTACAGGCTCTGGAAAACCATTACATAACCGTTAGTTTGACCTGACTCATACTTCGCTAGGTCAAAGCGCCAAGGGGATAGCAAAAGCAAAAGAAAGAACAGAAAGGAAAAGAAACAGGAAATAAGAACTCGGGGAAAATCTGCTGCCCAAGCCCACCCAAACCGGCAGATTTTCCCCTCGAAAGAAAGGAAGAAAGAAAGGAAGAACGCTCGCGGCTCCTCCGTCGCCGCTCGCTATTTTTAAGGTAGCTAATGAGCGCAAGAGCGCACAGGTTTTCTTTTGCTAGACCGATCAAAGATCGGCACACATTTTCAAGAGTGAAAATGCTTCACAAAACCTAAGACCCAAGAAGGCCAAAGGAAGAAAGGAAGAAAGAAAGAAAGGAAGGAAGGAATACTACGGTGAGCCTTTATCTGCGCCTATTCTACACCTCACTACACAATGAATTTTAACTTCAACCAAGGAAAGAATATCTATGGAATACTTATTCACAGATTGCGATAACTTGCCCATCGCATTTAAAATTAGTCTTCACGAACTAAAAGAATTCAATAAATTCCTAGCTACAACCAAAATCGAACAAGATTTAGGCTATAACAAATATGTTGTTGAAGGAATTGTTAGAAAATTTGACGCAACCCTAAAAGAAGACGTGTCAAATCAAATAAACTGTCTTAGCGAATCACTTAAAATAAAGGAAAATGACAATGCTTGATTCACTTACCACCGAGACCACATGGAACTTCCCTGTATCTTTTGAGCCTGTATTTGATGAAAGGGGAAAGGAGTTGCCAAAACTCCGCAACCTAATTCGCACAGATACAAATGAATCTCTGGGCGTACATAAATCCAAGTACCAGCTTATTACTCACGATACAGCTTACAATGCGCTTATGGAAAGCATTCAAGACGCAAATATCAGTGAAGACTATACCGTTAATACTCACGTTATAGATAATGGCGCCAAGATGCGTATGGAAATCCTTTTTAACGACATTTCCATACCTGATCCAGAAGTAGGTGATTACATTAAGGCTAGAGTACAGGGTTATAATAGCTATGACGGAAGCTGGGCATTCCAGCAAATGACAGAAGCCTTTCGTCTATGGTGCCTCAATGGATGTACTACAGCAGATACAGTCGCCAAAACATGGGCGAAACATACAACTAATGTTGACGTTCAATCGTCAGCACAGAAGATAGTTGATGGTATTGAGATGTTCCAAAACAACAAGGGTGTTTGGGAAATATACCGCAAAACACCAGTAACTACAGAACAAGCTGAGAACTTGTTTAAGAAAACAGTATGCAATGTAAAACACAAGGCATCACACGAAAAGTTCAACGATAAGCAACTACAGAATATTATTGGCGGCTTTGACAATGAGCGCAGCCACTTAGGTAATACTCAATGGGCTTTATATAATTGTCTCACTAGCTGGGCCACTCACACTGATGGCCTACGCTCTCCCGAAAACGTTAAACGCCAGCGAGAATCACAGCTTGTCAAAGCGTTTAACTCCAAAGAATGGTTGGAAATCGCATGATAAGCAACGCAAGCATGCATGAAGTTGACGAAATAGAATTCAAGGAGGTTAAAAACTTTGAAGGGTTTGCTGTTCGCAACATGGTGGTAACTTTAGAAGATGGAGACCAATTTTTTTTCGAATTTTTTGCACAGAAATCAAAAAACTTAATGATAAAAACGTCAAATAAAACACTAACAACATGGAAGGAAGAGACTATTGTTGACACCAATTCTTAACCTAGAAAATACAGATTGGATTGCAGATATTATAGCACCCAAGCTGTCATGGCCTACTCACATCATTCAATTAGCTGATGAGATAGCGGAGGAAAATCCCGACTTCGATAGAGAAAAATTTCTCAGACGGGCAATCAAAGCATGGGAAGACAACTATGAGCCTCCAATTATTGACGACTCTATCCCCTACTGAGGAATTAGAGACTTGCAATGCATGTTTAGGCGATGGGTACATAGAAGTTCCACGCCCCATATATATGTCAGTCAATGTGCCATACGGGTACATTGATTACACAAGACTGTTTTGCCACCCTTGCGCTGGCACTGGCGCAATTAAACCCTTAGAAAATACTGGAGAGTACAATGACTGATGATCTTATGAGCCTTATTAAAGCATCTATTGCTGCGATGATTGAGAAAGAAGTTACGAATCAAATTGAAGATATAAGAACTGACGATACAGTATTAAGTTCAGAACAAGTCAGTGAGGTTGATACTATGATAAGAGATGTAATCAACCAAGAGTTGACGGTTTCTGTGTAGGTTGACAAACTGACTGCGTTAATGCAGTTACATAGTATGAAAACATATCTTGAAATCCTAAAAGAAAAAGCGGAGGCGCAGCAAGTGTCTCTGCTTGAGTCATTCAAAATGGCAGCCATTCCTACGTCTACATATTACAGAGCAATCAATGGAACAAATGAACTCAGGTATGATACCGCTATAAAAGTGAACCGATCTATTGAAAACTTTCACACACTTCAACAAATCCGTGACGATACCGCAGCATTACGACGATCTAATGGATTCTTTGATCCATGCTCGAAATGAGCAGGGCTTTAGCCAAGAAGCACTAGCGCATAACATTGGTTGTACTGTATCACTCATCCACAAATGGGAAACACACAAAAGAATCCCTTCTGGATTCATGCTGATGTGTTGGTTGGATGCTCTTGGGTACGAAATCGAAATTAAAAAACGGCAAAGCAACGTGTGATAACTGCGAGGTTATAACTAAATGGTTCGTAGCTATACTTAAGAACGAAGGAAGCGGTAGCAACACTAAGCACTGGTTCATTTGTTTAGATTGTTATGAAAGAGACATATGGCAAACAAAAATAAGTCTAAAGGGACATACCACGAGAAGTGGTTTATCACATGGCTCGAAAAAATCGGCATCAACTGTGAACGCCAGCCCCTCTCGGGAGCATTGGGAGGAAAGTATCGCGGCGACATTAAACTCAACCTCTTGGGACACGAATTGGTAGGAGAAGTAAAGTACCGTGACCTAAGCAATTTCCCTAGTCCTTTCAGTGTGTTAGATAAAAGGGACATTGCTTTCTACAAACGTAAGAAGGGCGAACCGCAAGTAGTAGTCATACTTAGCGGCGAAACATTCATTCAACTCATGGAGAACAAACATGAACTACACACGACAGGAACAGATTGAAGATCAAGCAAAAGCCTTTATCATTAAGCACCCAAGGGCTTGGGATTTGTTTGTTACCTTTACTCTTGGTGCAATTAATAAAGGTTTCAAGACTTACAGTGCCTATGCAATTTGTGAACGCATGCGCTGGGAAATGTCATTCAATCAGGCAACACCGGAAGAGTTCAAGTTAAACAATAACTACAGGCCATACTTTGCTCGTTGGTTTATGGAACAATACCCCGAACACGAAGGATTTTTTCGGGTGCGTAAATTAATCAGCGAAGATGAGGAGCCTGTTACTATGCCTGAGCTTGCACCTATAGACTTTCCCTATCTCAAGCGAGTCTAATGGCCTTTAAACATATGGCTTTAGCCATGAATAGTTTGGTAGGTGATCCGCTTGCCAAGCTATTACTCATTGCCCTTGCTGACAGGGCTGACAAAGAAACCAATCAATGCTGGCCTAGCTACGCTCGTCTTTGCCAAGACACAGAGATGAGCATGGCAACCATTACCCGCAAGCTGTCGTACTTGGAGGGACACAGCTTTATATACAGGACCAAGCGCAAGAATACATCCACACTCTATACGCTCAGAGTGAGCAAACCCGATGCTCACGTAGAGCGTAGCGATGCTCAGACAGAGCGTAGCAGTACGCTCCCTGTGAGTGTAGAACCTACCACTACTAACCTACCAATAGAACCTATCAATGAACTAACTGTTTTGCATGACTATGATTTCGATGACTTCTGGTCTGTATATCCACGCAAGATTGCTAAGAACACAGCGCGTAGGGCTTATGCCTCTGCGATGAAGAAGGCTACCGCAGATGAAATACTCTCAGCGGTAAAAATTTTCAGTGCCAATTCTCGCAGCACTGAGAAGCAGTACATTCCACACGCAGCTACGTGGCTTAATGGTGAGCGATGGCTAGATGATGTGGCTAACGAGACATGGGGAGAACTCGATGAACTATGACCAACGGATACTGCACATCAAGCAGTGGTTTAAATCTTCTGTGCTTACTAGATTCACACCGCCAAATGGTGTGGACCCATTGATTGTAGCTGTTGATACTATCGAAGCGATCAATGCTAACATCCCTGCTGATGCAGATATTAATCTGATGAATCATTATTTAGATTCCATCATCAAGGAAACTACCCGCCAAGCCAAGTCGCGCACCCTTCCTGTCATTGAGAAGTTTACTCTAGCAGCCAGAGGTGTGTCTGTGCGTGGCTCAGGGGTGGTTCTCATTGACGGCCCTGCTACTAGGGTAGACCGCGAGTACATTATTACTGAAGGCCGTGTAAAGCGAGGAGAAGCGATCAGCGACATCTATCTATCGGGCCATGCAAGACAGACTTTGCTTATGACTACATCAGTAACGAAAGAAGACTTGGATAAATATCTTGCACCCGCTGCACGTATGCAGTACAACAGAGAAAGGGAGAACAACGAATGATACGGACAGGATTTATAGGAGGCTCGGACTGCGTCAAGATTATGCAGGGAAAATGGCTAGAGTTATGGGAAGTAAAGACAGGCAAGAGAGAGTCAGATGATCTCTCAAATAATATAGCAGTACAGTTAGGCACATTTACAGAAGACTTTAATCTATCTTGGTTTGAAAAGCAGCACGATGTAACACTCAAGAATCATCAGTTAGAACTAGAAGAAGAATTATATCATACAGATGCAGGAGTCGTGCCCATCAAGGGTACGTTAGATGCTACCTTTGGAAAATGTATAGTAGAAGCAAAGCACACTAACGCCTTCAACACTATGGATGGATTGCTAGAATACTACATGCCGCAGATACAATGCTATCTATGGCTCACTCGCAGCAGTCTTAAATTTGAAGCAATAGAAGGTTGCTATCTCTCTGCAATCTTTGGAAATAGTAAGTGGGAATCTGCGTTTGTTGCAGCCAACAAAGAGTATCAGCGTTCTATGTGGAAGATGGTCGCAGATTTCTGGGGCTACGTTAATCGCAATGAACAGCCAAATGATTATGATCAATCGACCGCAGTGTCCCAAGATAAAATTGAAGTGGATGGTATGGTCAAGCGTGATGCCAGTAAAGAAAATGGTTTCGTCAGCGCAGCCTATGACTACCTTAAATTCAAAGACGAAGCCAAGCTATTTGAATCTAGTAAAAAAGACTTGAAGAGTATGGTCAAGCAAAACGAGCGTGAAGTTTACAGTGATATAATATCTATTAGAAGAAGCAAGAACGGATCACTTAGAATAGTAGAACCTAAGTAAATCGTGGGGGCGGAACGAAATGTTAGCGCATTTGGTAACGCTTGGTCAGTAGCACCCAGCCAAACGGTTAAAGAAACCGCCCCCATTTCATACTAGCAAAGGAAAAGTACCTTGGACAAGCCTAAAAATTTAGAGTTATGGAACTCAGTAGAAAAATCAGACCCTAAGTTCCTAAAGAAAGTTAGCTTTGGCTCACGATCTTTCACTGCTATTGATCCTATGTATCAGGTTCGAGCAGCTACCGCACAGTTCGGACCCGTTGGTCAGGGCTGGGGGTGGATCAACAACACACGATTCATTGATCTATCCAATGGAGACACCGCTGTTATTGCTGACGTGCAAGTATGGCATGGTGAATTAATCAATGCGTTTGGCCCCTTCTCTGGGTGCCGTAAGTTCTTTGACTCTACTAAAGGTAGGCTTGCGGAAGACGCACCAAAGATGGCTATCACTGATGGCCTAACGAAAGCCCTATCACACTTAGGGTTTAACTCAGACGTCTTCCTTGGAAAGATGGATGGGAATAAGTACGCTGAAGACAGCGGCGAAAAAAAGGGGTGGTAACTCCCCCCTTTACAACACCTATAAGGAGCCAGAAGCGTGGCAGATTTTGATAACAATAACAGAGGGGCAGCGTTTAAGCCCTTCGATCAACAGCAGATGATCTTGCAGGGTAAGATCAATACCAATGGGCAAGACGCCAACGTGGTATTAGTTAAGACCTCAACCAAAGCAGGCAAGACTATTATAGAAGTCTACGAAAAGCGTGGCGTTCTCTTTGAGAATGACAAACAAGACAACGCAAACAAGCCTGACTACACAGGGCCATGGATGGAAGACACACCAACACCAATGCGTTTAGCTGCATGGCGCAAAGACAAAGACGGCAAACCTTACATGAGCTTTGAGGTTTCAGCCAAACAAAACAGTGGAGCTACTGACTTTGACAAGATAAAATCAGTGCCAGATTTATCCTTGCAAGAAGATGCTATTCCGTTCTAGGATAAATTGTTCTCCGTTGTAGACTGCAACACTTGGGGTCATGCTAGGCATTAACTACATGACCCCATTTTTATTAGGAGATTACCATGGAAAAATGGGTAGAAATAAGAGCCCGTCACCGCCGAGAAAAAATAGAACTACTCCAAACACTAGCGCAATCAGGCTATAGCTATAGAACTTCAGCAAGCATTCTTGGTATGAACAAAGAAGCCTTAGCTACAGCAGCCAAGCATTATGGAGTTGCCTTTGAGAAGCACAAATCAAATGAACGGAGGGTAAGGTATGCTAATGAATAAGATGTTGGAATTTGAAAGACTACAATACAAACTAGGTAATCGAATTGATAGACCACCATGCGATAAGCGAAAAGAATATGTTAAAAATGATTTAACCTCCCAGCAAAAAATAATTTTACAAACAATAAATCAACTCGGAGAAGCTACAGCTAATGATGTAGTTAAAAAGAAAAACCTAAATTCAAACTCTGTTTCAGCGCAACTTACTCACTTGTTTAATTCCAACCTAGTAGAGAAAGTTAAAAGAGTACCACCACCTAAAGATGGAAACAAAAAAGCTAAAGGAGGTTCGGCAGGTTGTTGGCTGTATAGATTAAGCGCAGTAGGCGGTCGCGATCCTAATATTATATAAGGATCTAACACCTACAGGTTAAGCATGGGGCACCTACCTTTCCACTCATGTGATTAGCCATAAGACTCACTAAGGGTTCATACTTTAGTGGGTCTTATTATTTGAATAAAGGGATAACTAACAGAGCCTTTATCTGCTAAAAATTATAACTATCCCACGAGTTCAAAATGCGGTGCGTCGATGAAAGGTCTGCGTCCCTGATCTCTACGCGTATCAACGTAACTATTCATAGCATCTTCTGCGCTTGCAGAATATTCTACTGTCCAATTGTTTTTAAACTTTAACGTTGCGCCAGACCATGCAGCGAAGTCTTTAATCGTCCAAGCCGCACCCCATCTAAGCTGAACACCTTCAGACTTGGCGCTTGCCTTCATTGCATCTGCTATCTCATCATATAGATTAAGCTCCCATCTACCGCCGCCACTGTACGCCATCAAATCAACAGCCAAACCATCAAGGTGTTTGCTCTTCATAGTTTGTGATGCGCCAGAAGCAACGAGCTTACGTTGCTCGGCCTTGGTTCTAATGCCACAGATTACAGAGAAGTCTTGATCAGTAATATTAATAGCACCACGAACAACACGTTGAAGGCGCTCATCTACAGTGCCTAACTTCTTAACGCTTCTCTTGCCTAGTTTATATTCCATATAAGATTCCCTTATTTTTTTCCAAAGAACTTACCAACAGATCGCATCCCTATACTTGCAGATACAATCCCACCTAATGCAATCTGATACCACTGAGGCATTACCTCCAATGATTCAAAGCCACGAGCTACAATGTCATTGCCCCAATCACCACAGAACGCCAAGATAAGAGGGATGCTAAAGAGCAGAGTAATCCATTCGTCCTTCCACGAATTCTGTGTGGCTTTCATTGCCTCCAAATCCCAATCAAGCTCACCAGTAGCGATCTTCATTTTAGTCTGGGCCTCTGCTTTTTTTACAGCAGTCTTCCCATCAATGACACTTGTGGCTAGGCCAGTAAGACTGCCTATTAAACTACCGAGAATCATTTCTCATGCGAAAGCCATACGGCAAACGCCCCCGTCATTGCTCCTGTAACTACAGAAATTAAACCAGCCTGTGACATAGATAAGTCGGGCATTGATAACGCCCACTCAATGCAACGAATATACATGACAGTCATTACCAACATCATTAAGCGTGGTAATATCTTGAAGTGTAGAATTTTTTCCATAGTCATATTAAAACCTCCTAGTTTTAAAATCCATCAGACAATCCTTTCAAGATGTCTTTCAAGCTAACCTTAGCCTTAGAGTTTGGTTGATAAAGGCACTGAAATTGTTTCGGACATTCTCTAAAGCTAAGAGTTGGGTAATGATAACCCAGCGTTCCGTTCTTACCGGAGTATAAGCATAAGATTTCATTGTCATTTTTTACATACTTCCACAGATGGCATGTAACATACTCAGGGTTAAGCAAAGAACCTGCAAGAACAAGAGGAATTAAAGTATTCATATTACAAGTGACACCATATACACACCGCCACCTAAGATGCCTATGATTAGAATAGACAAGCCAAGTATAGTCATGTTGTTAGCAATCTGTCTCTTAGATTCCATCGCAGCATACACCTCCTTCTCTCTATCTTTGCGTATCTGCCTACGCATATCTAACATTTCATCGTAAGTGCCGTAACCAAACCGCATGTCTAGCATGAATTTAATTTCTTGCTCTTTCTCTACCAGAGTTTTCTTGCGAACAACTATGTCCATAGCCTCTTGCTCTATGGATTCAGTACCTTGAGATAGTTTATCTAAGAAGGTTGGATTCTTACGCTGTGATTCAGCACGAGAGATGTCAGCAACAGCACCATACCAAGCACCAAGCTGACCTGATATATCTTGTATCTCCCTGCCTGCACCTACAAGCATCTTGACCCCCTTGAATGCTGCATTAGCCGCAGCAAAAGCTGTGATGGGGTCAATCATTACATATTAGGGGCTCATGCGAGTAAGTATCGTAAGAAGCATAATGATTGTAGCGCCACTTGTGGCCACAAGAACAGCTTCCAATCTCTTTACTCGTGTAAACAAATCCTTGAATTGAATCTTGACTTCAGTTGAGAGGGCAATCATCTCCTTCTCCAATGTATCAATGCGCTGATGTGCGCTGCTAACTGTTCTCTTATCCATTATTCCTCCGAAACTGCTTCCGGTTCTAACGATGCAGACAAGGATGCCATGAAAGCATTACGTCCAACCTGAAGCTGGTCTAAATTAAACCTAGTGCTGGCAAGCTTCCTGTCTAAGTCTCCAACGTGGGTAATCATTACCTTCTGTACGTCAGTTAGTTGGTCTTCTGTGTATTCTACTTCGTCAATCGTAATGACGTTTGTTTTTTTCTCAGCCATTTTGATTTCCTTTCTAAGTTAAGCAGCGGCGGTGCCCAGAACAACTGCCCATTTTTAAGCGGTTTCCGAACCAGACATCTCGGATTGCGCCATTACCCAATTATAGCACTGACCAAGAAATGTATCGCCCGTAACTGCCTCAACGTCACTCAGCGGGGGGGTAAACCGCTTGAAATCCACCTCGCGAGTATCGTCATTTTTAAGCGGATTTGTCGCATATGCTGACAAATCTATCATCACAGAAAATTTTGGGTCAGTGCCGCGTTGCCGTGATATTGATGCTGTCACGATGCGATAGTACGCCCCGTCAAAAGCGACCCCGAACCCGGATGCGCCTTGCTCTATATTGTTTCGAATAGCCATTTTATTTTTTCCTTTCAGCCACTATGCATATATAAGTTCAGATGTGTGGATGGTTCCAACCCACCTAATATTTGTGCTGGCAACACCTGTACAAGCTATTTTTAGGCATCCATTTGTTGTGTCAGCAGACAACGCAACGGCCCAGTTTGTAGGGACGATTAGATCAGTCACAGTGCTTGCAAGAAGGCTTGTAGTTCCCGCATTTGCCTCACGCCTAATTATACCCTTGACCTCCCAAGCTCCTGTGTCTGTACCCTCGGAAGCTTTTTCTCTCGCCACAATAGTTCCGTGGAAAGAGTAGGCGGCGCTATTTTGCACAATAATCTGATTGGTACTTGATGCTGACGTTCCTGTAGTAGTTATCGCGGTAGCCGTAGCATCTGTTGTTGATACGTGTAAAACATAGATTCCTGTCTGAGCATCCCCACCGCTGCCTATGTAATCACAGGCATACGCAAATTTACCTTGGATTCCGTTGGTTCGAGCATAGTTTCCTAACGCTACAGATGCATATCCGTTAGCAATGGTAGACTTCCCTATAGCGACCGCTGACCCTCCAGTTTGCACTTCATGACCTATTGAGACAGAAGAAGTCCCGGAGGCTGCGGACCCTGCCTCTCGACCGATGGAAACCGCAGAGTGACTTGCGGTTCTTGCTTGATAACCAATAGCTACAGAATAATCACCAGCCGATTTTGACGTGTTACCTATAGCGACACTTCCAAGGTTTTTTGCTCCGTAGGTGCTGGTGATGCTTGCGCCAGCGGCGGCGAAACTGTCTACGCCGCTGGCGTAGCTGCCACCAAGAGACATTGCACCGGCGCCTGCTGTAGTTGTTGCTGCACCTCCGCCACTATTGTAGCCTATCGCTGTGCTGTACGACTGGGTGCCAGTGATGCCGTTCATGGCTAATCCGTCTTGGCCAAGAGCCTGCGTGGATGCGCCAATAGCCACAGCACCATCCCCACTGGCTACAGGGGCAGTAGAATCCTCATCTATGTTGTTCGCCACGGCCCGGGAACCACCACGCAACGTCATCCAATTTGTTCCATCAGAAACAAGGTGCATGTCCTCGCCACGTTCTAATATTCGTGTAGCTAATCCGTCGATTGTTTCAGAACCGTTACCATCGATAGTTACTTGATGTCCCGATGTATCTGATGAATTTTTAACCCAG
>Ga0209501_10000862_pt1 | contig 35346 bp, 32 predicted proteins | sample ArcticOcean_MG_C_4_FD_187434 | JGI IMG/M metagenome (GOLD analysis project Ga0209501, IMG submission 187434) | Marine microbial communities from western Arctic Ocean - ArcticOcean_MG_CB4_134 (SPAdes) (version 2) | ecosystem: Environmental > Aquatic > Marine > Oceanic | place: Arctic Ocean...
TGGGGAACGATAAATGGGGTGATGGAGATTCTCTTATTAAGTACTATCGGTCTATTTTTTTTCAACTTTTTAATTTCAATATTGTCTAAATCAACCAACTGACTCCATGGACCATTTGATCTTAGAAATTTAGTCATTTTTGGCATGGCATAAACGGGTACGGACTGGGCACCCATAACTTCCCGTCCTAAGTGCATCAACCCTGTGTAATGACCTATGTGGGCGTGTGTTAAAAAAATGCCTTTAAGTTTTTCTAGATTATTTCCCGTGAGCATCTCCAATTGTTTAGGGAAATCTGGGGTGGCATCAATCATCCAAGTTTCGTTGGAATTGGGATCTACAATACCCAGAGATGTGACCATTACTTTTTTTTCTGGTTTATCCCATCGATTGATACAGCATGATTTACTGCAGCTCGCGTGGGGGACACCCCCATCTTGTGCGATGCCTAATACAATGACGTAAGGACTTTGGTTTGCTTTTTGTGAGCATGCTGAAAAAAATAAAAGAGAAAGAAAAAGGATAAGAAAATAACGGACCATTATAACCTTTCAAGATATTGAACAATATTGTCCTGTAGATCTCGATATGGTTTAGATGAGCCGGTAAATCCATTCATTAAAATGGAAAAAACGATGGGATCTCCACTGTGAGTAAATACATATCCTGATAGCGTACTTACACCGGAGAGGGATCCAGTTTTTGCACGAACGCTGGATGGCAATGCTCGATCTGTTATTGTGCCATCTAGTCCACCAACGGGTAAGGTATTGATAAAAATATCTCCAACCGCTGGTTGATGATAAGCCCAGGATAACAATTGGATAAAATGGTTTGCGCTTGAATAGTTGTAACGTGTGATTCCGGACCCATCTTTCAATGCTAATTTGGTTGTGTCAATCCCCACATCATCATTTAAAAAAGTTTTCACTGCGAATAATCCGTTATTCCAATTTCCTTGCGTTTTTGTCGATTCAAACCCAATGGTTTTTATTAATAACTCTGCAGAGAGATTGTCACTCTCTACCATGAGGTTTTGCAAGGAATGAATTAAAGATTTTGATTCATGATATCCAATCCGTTTTGCAGTGGATGGTCGTTTTCCCCTACTCATGTGCTGAATCAAAATACCGTTACTTTTGAGAGATTCTTTTAATAAAGTGCCCACATAATAAGATGGATTGTGAATATTCCGATAAATGGTATCTGCTGATGAGGTGTCCATGATATTTCCAACAATCGTGAATTGGTTAACTTGATTTTTCCAGTCACGATCAATTTTAAATTTTTGAAATCCAGTGATATCATTTACGGTTAAAGATGTATTAGAAATTTGATAGTAGTCTGAACTTGGATTTGTTTTTATAATAGCAGGAGCACCCTTTTTCCCCGGATTGATGATAAAATCCACACAATTGTCATTTACAGATAGGGCGCTGATTTCTGCTGAATACCACCATGCACCTTCATCCCACATCCAGCCTTCGCCATAAAGAGTGGAGTCTAATCGTGTATCATCAATCACCAGTTTATGGATACCTTTTATTTGTGAAGATACTGCTTCTGCGAGCGAATCTAATTCTTCTAAGGTAAGATCGGGATCACCGCCGCCCACAAGGTAAATTGTATCTTCATCTTTATAAACCTCTGTCCTGAATGTATAATTGGTGTCTAAAAAGGAAATCGCCGCGAGACAGGTATAAATCTTTGTATTACTGGCAGGATTAAATAATGAATTGGCATTGAGCTCATAGAGTGTTTTATTTGTTTTTAAGGAAACAATTTTGATCCCCATATTGGTGTATAATCCAGATGAATCGATAATATCTTGAATATTTGATTTTACAGATTGTTTACCCTGCTCTTTATAAATAGAAGGCGTGTGGGTACATCCAAAAATGAACACCAGAAAAATCGGTAATAGTTTTTTAGTCATAAAGCCGGTATTTTGTTGAAGTGTTATGAAAATGAATTGAATTCATTTCAAATTTACTATCATTTAATAATTGATAGGAAAGCCCGGATTCCCCCCAGAGTTTGTCCATCCAATCATTATTAAATTTAAGTTTCTCAGGATATAGATTTTTCACTGTTTTTAATGCGGCAATGCCGATATCCACGCTATTATATGCGTTTCGATCAGTCAAAATCAATTCTACCCCTTCACATTTTTCATTTTTAAACCGTGGGTTATTAGACATTCCTTTAATCGAAATGGGTGTATAACTTACTGGCTTAAAAGTGACCCCGGATAGATTTAAATTGTTCAGGGCGATTGACAATTCTTGTTTATCAATCCATGGTGCACCAAACTGTTTGAATGGTTTATAGGTTCCACGTCCTTCATTCAAATTGGTTGCTTCCAATAGACACATGCCTGGATAAATGATGGCGGTTTCTAAATCGGGTATATTGGGAGACGGTTTTATCCAGGGTAAATTTGTTTCATCAAACCACAAAGTATTTTTTAAGTTTTCTACAGGGATGACAAGCAAATCTGGTACCAAATCAATCCATTTTTCTCCGACGATCATTTTAGCCAATTCACCCACCGTTAATCCATAACGAATGGGGATAGGGTAATAACCCACAAATGATTGATTGTTCAAGTTTAAGATAGGACCTTCTACCTGATTACCGGTTATTGGATTGGGTCGATCTAATACAATTATCTGAATTCCTGCTTCTGCCGCCGCTGCCATCACCAAACCCATCGTTGATATATAGGTATAGAACCGCGCGCCAATATCTTGGATATCATAAATAATAATGTCCAGATCTGCTAATTGCTCTTTTGTTGGTTTCCGATTCTTACCGTATAGACTAACTACTTTTGGAAGTGATTTCATTTGGCCATTATATTGTACTTTTTCTCCTGCCGCCGCTTCGCCGAAAAGGCCATGTTCTGGGGAAAAAATTATTTTCAAGGTCACATCATCTAAAGCCATAAATCGTTCGTAATTGGGAGTGCCGTTTCCATCGACGCCAGTCTGATTGGTAACTAGTCCGATAGATTTATTTTGAATCAGTTCCAATCGATCATCTAATAATACGTCCAGCCCGACTTTGACATTGGATAAATTGGATGAAGTTTGATTTTTTTTCTTTTCCAATTGAATTTGATGGATGGATGTGGGGGCGGTGGTACATCCAACAAAGATAAGTATAAAAAAGAGGGGCAGTTTTTTCATTATTTCAATAATGTAAATTTCTTTGTTACGAGTTGATCTCCCTGGGAAAGTTTGGCAATATAAATACCGGATGGTGCCTCTAAGCCATTGGAGAGCAATCCATTCCAATTAAACTTTTGTATTTTGGCCGCTAATGGCTGGATAGATAATTTGACAATTTCTCTACCCATGATATTTGTAATTGTTAAAAAAGCTGCAGTCGAATGATCAAATACCTGAAATTCAATAGATATAGATTTGTTAAATGGATTTGGATATAGGGACGATATATTGAGTTTTTTAGGAATTGTATTGATTTCATTCCCAACTGCAGCAATTGGTCCATCTAAAAATTCCAAAATTCTTGCCATTACGTCCTCCCTTTTTTCATCAGGATAAATGGTTTCAAACCCCACACTTAAATAAACCAATCCACCTGAAATTGGGCTACCATCAAATCCTCCTAAAAAGGCAACACCAGCACCACCGCTTGATTCATAATCTACATTATCAAATTTTAAAATGGTCTCAGCATTACTAACAGGTTTTATACCGTCCGGCCAATCAACATCATAAGTCCCATTAGATCCATTATCGAAAGAAAAGGAAATGTCATCCATGAAAGTGCCCGAGACTCCGGTTGCGTCATAGGTGCCTTGCTTGCCGGCGGCGGCGTCAGTTAAATATTCCGCCTTTAAAAATTTCTCATAAAAAAGTTGATCAGGAACATTGCCTTTTTCTGAAAGGTCATAACCAATTTCTGAGCCGGACACAAATAACCGTCCGCCACTTTTAAGAAATACTTTTAGAATTGACTGTTCATTTTCTGAAAAAGTAGATGTGGCGGTACCCTCTTCACCCAAAATCCAATCCACAATGGAATAATCGGTTAAAATAATCTTGCCTGAAATAATAGCTTCATTATTTGCAGAGTCAAAAAGATAGCTGCTTTGATGAATTGCATCGCCATGTTGACGGATAAAATCAAAGGTATTATTTGTTCCCGTTACCCGATCAAATCCGTTTACAATTAACACTTTGGGCATACTGGATGAGGAGACCACACCCAACACTTCAGTATAATCACTATTCCCATAGTCATTTATGGCGCGGACTTTTATATAATAGGGTTCGTCTGGGCTTAAGCTTTGTAGTAAAATGGGTGAAGGTGAAGCGGTAAAAGTACCTAAATCTTTTGTTTGGGTGGAATTGTGAAAAACCCGTTGTATTTGAAATGATGTGGCTGATTGAGAACCGGTAAAATCAATGGCTACAATCCCCATCCCCATATTCGTAACTGATATGTTAATAGGAGTAGAAGGGGCGGTTTTTTCAGCTAACTTTGTTTTTAATGCATTCCAAAGTTGATCATACCCACTATCATAACCGAGAGCCCACATGCCTACACCGCCTAAGTTTTTTGAAATGGCAAAATCATATTTGTTTGACAATGAAAGGCTGTCATCATACCAGGTTTGGTACCACTCATTATTTTGGTATCTATACCAGGGGGTTTCAGAATCACTATCCCATATTTTCCCATAGGACAGCGCTTTTGATTCTGCATCATTATAAATAACGGCACTGCCATTGTCAGTCGTATTTGCACCTTTGTCACCAGAACTTGCGGGCCACTGGATGCCGTAATAAGGGCACCCCAAAATTATTTTATCTGCATTATTACCTGTGGCAGAAAGATATGTATTCACCGTATTGGTTATATTATATGAACCGCCTTTTAAGGGTGCCACCGCACCCGTGGTTGAACTGCCTTTCCAATGGTAGTCATATCCCATAATAAATAAACCATCACTGGCGTTTGCCAAAGCATTAAAATCCCAGGCACTGCTCCAGTCTACAGCCGGAGTGGCCAATGTGACTTGTGCATGTGAAATTTCATTTCGTAACGCTGTCCTTAAATCTTTAACAAAGGTAACGAGATTGGATTTTTGAGAAGCAGGGAAAACTTCAAAATCGATATTAACACCGTCTCCATTTGCGCTTTTAACCTGATTCACAAGGTTATTGATTAAAGTGGTTCTATTGTTATCATTACTGAGTAATGTTTCTAAATCTGTTTTATTAAATAGCGTAACCGTAAGAACCACTTCCACACCATTTTTATGTGCTTTATTAATCAAGTCAGTGGCTGGCCATCCATGGAGGTTTGTCAGTTCACCTGATCCATTGGCCTCTGCAGAAAAATAGGCGATGGTCGAAAGGAGGTCATAGTTATAATTCTGCCATTTGGTTCCCTGCCAATAAGGATGATATCCAAATACGGTTTTTGTCAGTTTTTTACTTCGGGGCTGAAGAGGACCTGCCGGTGTAGTTGAGGGTTTAAAGGTCGGTTCAAGATAATAAGTATTGTTGTACTCAAGTTCAATTTGGTGAATACTTTTGGGAATATCTTGAGTTATTCCAATTGAATAGAAGAAAATATAAATGGGTAAGCGATTAAACATTACACCCGGAAAAAATATCTTCAATTGTTTCGCGTTTTCGGATCAAACTGTGGGCATTCCCATCCAGTAAAACTTCTGCCGCACGAGGACGCGTGTTAAAATTATGAGACATGGCATATCCATAGGCACCGGCATCCATGATAGCGATGAGATCATCTTCTTTCACTTTAGGAAATTCTCTTGCGATGGCTATGCGATCTGTATTCTCACAAATTGGACCTGTAAAATCGTAGGGTCCTTTGTTCACACCATGTTCACCCACTTTGAACATTCGATGATAGGCGCCATATAGGGCGGGCCGCATTAACGTTTCCATGCCTGCATCTATACCAACAAAATTTTTATAACTTTCCTTGAGCCCTGTCACCCGCGAAAGGATAAACCCGGCATCTCCAATGAATGATTTTCCCGGTTCAACCCACAGGGCAGGGGCCGATGGTTTATCTGGATAATTGTGATACATTAAATTTGATAGTTTGGAAAAAAGACGATCATAATCAAGAGGCGTATCCTCATCTTTATAAGGGATTCCTAATCCGCCACCGATACTGATAAAATCAAAAGAAATTCCTAATTTAGATTCAATCTTTTTTGTATGGTAAAAAATAGCTGTGAGTAATTCCACCCAGTAATCTTCATCCAGATTCCCCGAACCGGCCATGCATTGTAGTCCGAATCGTCTAATGCCTGCATCCTGTGCTTTTTGATAGGCATTGATTATTTTTTCTGCCGGAATGCCAAATTTTGCATTTTCTCCTGCGGTGGTGATTTGTGAATAGGTTCCTTTCCCAAATCCAGGGTTAAGTCTAAAGGAGATGCGTTTCGGCATTCCGACACTTAATAGACGATCGAATGAAGTTTCATCATCCAAATTAAGATATACTCCTTTTTCCAGTGCGATGGTTATATCACTATTGGATTCATAATTGCCCGTATAAATGGAATCTTTTGGATCGATACCAGATAATTCAGCTGCATATATTTCTCCCGGACTGGAACAATCACCGCCCAACGTAGGGTGAACTGATTTCATCAATCTCAAAAGGTGTGGATTGCTATTCGCTTTGACGGCATAACAGATATGAGATTTATTGAAATAAGTGGCGAGGGTATTTTTTAATCGATTTACGTTGTGCTCAATTTGGCCTTTCACATAGATATAAGTAGGTGTTCCATATGATTGGGCGATTCCAGAGAGTAATTCGGCATTTTTAATTAATTCTCGTAATGGATGTGTGTTCATTATAATTTTATCGGTTTAAAAGAGGATGAAACTTATTGAATTTTGGATTGATGTCATAAGTGAAAGTAGAAGGGTAATGCTATAAGTTTTGGTTAATTTCCGGTGTGGGAAAATCAACGATGCGGTATATATCAATTATTCTAATCTTATGTTCATTTTTGGCAGGCCAATACAGTTCGACCGTTTATTTTAAGAATGGCCTTACGGAAACAGTATCAAATAGTACGAACCAATGGCTTCTGATCAGCGGCATGATCGGTACGGGAATTGCATATAAATATGATGACGCCTTCAATGACTATGCACAAAATAATGGACTCATGCCTCATCAAATGGCAGTTTTTGGTGATTATTGGGGAATCGGTGGGGAATTATTACTTTTGGGAGTATTGGCAACATCCGATAATAATAATGAAAAATTAAGATATGTAAGCACTGCATTTGTAGCAAATGGGTTATTGACATACGGATTAAAATTCGGTGTAGGTCGGAATAGACCAAATGGGAAAAATAAAAGATCGTTTCCATCGGGTCATACGTCCAATAGTTTTTTAACCGCAACCATTGCCCAAAAAATCTATGGATCCAAAATTGGAATTCCTGCCTATATACTGGCAGGCGTTACAGGTTTAAGCCGGATTCATGACAATGAACATTATTTAAGTGATGTTATTTTTGGGGCTGTCTTGGGGGTTGCTGTTGGACGAGGGTTTGGACAGGTATACAAACAACACTCTTCTCCAGTTATTGGGGTTATTCCTCAAGGCAAACAATTACAAGTTTATTTAACGTGGCCTCTTTAGTGATGAAAAAAATATCAGGGAATACTATCATTATCACGATTATAACTATATTTGGTTTGGTGGTGGTTCTAATTGTATATAATATGATAGATAAAGGTTGGATTTTATAGAGGGGCAAAATTTTGCCCCTCTTATATGGTATTAACTTATTTCTCAGGTATTTTATTCAATACGATGTTAATATGGGTTGAGTCTAATTTTTCACCCGGCTTTACAATCTCTTCAGCAATACTGGTGGTGTAGGATTGTCCGTTCCATTCAAAAATGGCGCCAGGTCCTTTTGAATTTCGCGCTTCAGCAAATGCTTCAGTGAAGGATGTGGGAGTTGGTTTGTCCACTGATATCAAACCACGATTGTCCTCCAACGCAATTCCAATATTAGAAGATTTAATATCCAATGTGTATGGATATGTATCTTCCATGGAACTTGATTCTGCCAGTTCAATCGGATTGTCCGGTTGGTGTTTTAATAATCCATTCAGTAGTACAGCAAACGCTGCGATGAGTACGAACCCAAGTGTGAATCCGTCTTTTTTATTTAGGCGCATGGCGTGCTCCTTTTTGTTTTGAATCCATAAAAGGATTCTGTTAGTTAAAAAAAAGAGGGAATGCCTTACGGCACTCCCTCCCAGGTTTCGTAGATTTAACCCATGATAAAACAAAAAAGTTCCATTAAATAGTTTTGTTAACACTGGGCATCATCTTTTCTGCTACGATTCACCTGTGGGCGGATTATAACCATCACAATGTTATTTCTATTATTTTTAAACCGTTAACAATGATTCTGATAATATCAATACTGTTTACTGGCGTTATTGAACTGGAAGGATTTTCATTTTTTATATTTTGGGGGCTAATATTTTCTCTGTTGGGTGACATTATGCTTTTAAAACCATGGTATAAATTTGAGTTGGGTTTGGCAGCTTTTCTTATTGGCCATATTTTTTATTTTACTGCATTTATTAGTTATAAGGGAATGGATTGGGATATTTTACCCTTGCTGCCATTTATTGGATTTGGGATTTGGTTATTTCGAATGATAAAGCCCAACCTTGGCAAACTTATAATTCCGGTCGGGGCATATATGTCTATTATGCTATTGATGGTCTGGCAGGGGATGGGTATTTGGCTATCAGCAAAAAATACATTTGGATTATTAATCGGATCAGGAACATTCATATTTTGTGTATCTGATTCAATATTGGCATACCAACGGTTTATGCGGCGCTTTAAATGTGGTAATACCCTCGTATTAGTGACATACTATACAGCGCAATATTTTATTTCCTCTTCAACGCAAATAGCGAATGTGTACAAATAATACACACTATGTATGTTTATGTGAATATATAATATGGATAAAATTATCATCATTAGAATTCATAATAAAAAAATTCATATAGAAAATGGTATTGCCTTCATATATTCACGACTATGTTTTCCCCTGATACATATCAAAATCGTCGGAAAGCCCTTTCCGAAACCATAGAAGATGGTATAATATTTTTACCGGGGAATATCCCCGTTCCCATGAATTATCCATCGAACCATCTCCGATTTCGACAAGATAGCAATTTCCTCTACTTTTGTGGACTTGATTTTCCCAACCTCAATTTAGTTATGGATACTGGTTCAGGTGACTCAACATTATTTGGTGATGATTTAACGGTCGATGAGATTGTCTGGGAAGGTGATCGTATTTCCATTAAGGAAATGGCTGGTCTTGCAGGCATTAACCATTTCCGCCCAAATAAAGATCTTTCAAAACATTTAAAACCAAAAAAGCAAAACATTCATTATCTTCCTCAATATCGAGCAGATCAAAAAAACTTGATAGATCAGTTATTTAATGGCAAGGGATCATCAAAAAATCTTATTCAATCGGTTATTCGTCAAAGATCTATTAAAACTGAAGAGGAAATTATAGAAATTGATCAGGGAATGGTTGTTACAGCAGAAATGCACAAATTAGCGATGATGTTGACCCGTCCGGGTGCAAAAGAACAAACGATTGTTGGGCAAATTGAAGGATTTGCATTATCATACGGACGACGATTGGCCTATCCTGTTATTTTTTCTGTTCGGGGTGAAATTTTACATAATAATGAATATAACAATACTTTAGAATCGGGACAGTTGGTTTTGAATGATTCCGGCGCAGAATCACCCATGCATTATGCCAGCGATATTACACGAACATTTCCAGTAAATGGCAAATTTAATAAACGTCAAAAAGCTATTTACCATATTGTTAATGAAATGCAATTCGAAGCATTTAATTATTGCAAACCAGGTAAATCTTATAAAGATGCTCACTTAAAAGTAGCCTCTATCGCTGTAGAAGGATTGAAATCTCTAGGATTAATGAAGGGGAAAGTGGAGGATGCCGTTGCCACAGGTGCTCATGCCTTATTTTTTCCTCATGGCCTAGGGCATATGATGGGATTGGATGTGCATGATATGGAAGGATTAGGAGAAGATCTGGTCGGATACGACGATAAAAAAGATCGGAGCGATCAATTTGGTTTAGCTTATCTGAGGTTAGCTAAAGAACTTGAACCTGGCTTTGTACTCACAGTGGAACCAGGATTATATTTTATTCCCCACCTAATCGATCAATGGAAAGCGGATAAAAAAAATAATGACTTTATCAATTATGATAAGTTGGATTCTTATCGTGATTTTGGTGGCATTCGAATTGAAGATAATATTATCATTACAAATGAGGGATATCGAATCCTCGGGCCACCTATTCCAAAAACAATTGACGAAATAGAAGCTCTGATGGAGGATAATGCGTAAGGTCATTTGGTTTTATTTATCTTCATTCGGCATCATGTTTGCTGTGCTATCCTGGCTTCAGGAATCGGGTATCATACCAACTGATATTGGTTTTTTAAAAGGATTCGCAGCATTAGTGACTGGCGCAATTTTATATTTAACCATACCGAGATTATTAGACTAATTCCTTTTTGTCTCTGCCCATTGGCGAATTAAGTTCATCAAACCAATGTGAGGAATTAACATGGCATCCCCATCAAATCAGAATCAATTAACGCGGCGGTTATTTCTTAAAAAAGCAGGATCACTAGTCTCTGCTGCAGCCGTATCCCCATTCGCAATTTCCACACTTCTTTCAGGTGGATCTGATGATAATCGTATCATTATTGTTGGTGCCGGCCTGGCGGGATTATCCTGTGCTTATGAGTTAGATAATGCCGGTTACAATGTCATTTTACTGGAAGCCCAAAAACGACCTGGGGGTCGGGTAAGTACTTATCGTGATCCTTTTGCAGATCACCTATATGCTGAAATGGGTGCCGAATATGTAGATAGTACGGACACCTACGTCCGTGATTATTGTAAAAAATTCAATTTAACCATTTTACCTGCAAAACAATACGACGGTGCGTACGTTCGTGGAAAGCATCTATCTATGGAGGGATTGAAATCGGGAAGACTAAAATTGCCCTATCAAGGGATAAATAGTGGTCAGTTATTTGGCCAAGAAGTACCATATATTCAACAATGGATTGACCTTGTCAAAGAAAAAGGAGAACAATCGCCCGACGTTTTAGCTTTAGATAACTTATCGATAGAAGAAATCCTGAAAGAAGGCAATGCACCAAAGGATATTATTGATTTATATACTTATACCAATGCCACCGAATCCACAGCTGTCCCATCAAAAATGTCAGCGCTTTATATGGTACTGGCCAATTCGAGAACATCGGCATTCAGTGAAAATACAGAAGAGGGAAGGATCTTTGGAGGGAATGATCAGCTCCCGAAAACATTCGCGAAAAAACTAGCAAAAAAGATTAAATATAATCGGCCTTTAACTCGATTAGATTTTAATGAAGAAAATGTAACTGCTTATTTTGTGGAAAAAGGAAAACAACATTCCATTACCGGAATAAAATGTGTTTTAGCTTTACCGCTCCCTGTTCTTAGAAAAATCAGAATCACTCCGGGATTTTCAGATAAAAAATCCCATTGCATTGATAAACAATCTTATGGGCATGTCATGAAAGTGGCCATGCAATACCGTCGTCGGTTTTGGGACGAGCCAGATTCAATTGGGCAGCGCGTTTTTACAGATACTCCCTTACGGCGCGTTTACCATTTTTCAATCAATCAACCAGGGCCAAGGGGAATTCTGTTGTCTTTCACATCTGGAGATGATGCAAGGAAATTGGGTCGAATGAATGAACATGATCGAATGAAAGTAAGTAGAAAATCTTGTGCTGATATTTGGCCCGAAGCACCGAACCATTGGGAAGGTGGCGTCACTAAATATTGGAATGAGGATCCCTGGGTAAAGGGAAGCTATTCAGTAGCAGGTGTTGGTCAGAAAGATTTCCGCAAAATTTTAGCCCAACAGGAAGGACCGATTTTTTTTGCGGGCGAACATACGGCGATATACAGAGCTTCAATGAATGGTGCGATTGAATCGGGTGTTCGAGCCAGTGCTGAAATCAAGCAAGTTGGATGAAGACTTCCGTTTTTGATACACCTGCACCATTATTGTCAAAAAATGAAGCGGGACAAATTGCTCTAAAATATTTTGGCATCAAAGGGATCGCTGAATCTTTGGTGAGCGATCGAGATCAAAATTTTAAGATTGTTGACAATCACCAATCATATATATTAAAAATTTCCAATGCAGCTGAGGCATATGATGTGTTGGATATGCAGAATATGGCCATGAAACACTTGTCGGCGACAGATAATAATATGAAACTGCCAATGGCGAATCCATCCATCAAAGGTGATGGTATTATCCAAATTGAATCGAATGGCGAATCGAATTGGGTTCGTCTCCTTCATTATGTTGATGGCCAATTTTTAAAGGACGTTTATCAATCGAATGATAGCCTTTTCGAATTGGGCGTGTTTTTGGGGAAACTTGATTTTGCTCTTAAAGGATTTAACCACCCAGCATCAAAAAGGCCTTTTCCATGGGATGTATGTTTTGTTGATTTTTTAAAAACACATGATTATAAAAATATCAAAGATAAAATATTGGTTGAATGGTTTATGAATCAATATGAGATTAGTGTATTACCTCTGGATGATCAATTGCGAAAAATGGTCATTCATAACGATGGTAATGATTATAATGTGCTGGTGAATAAAAATGGAAAAACGACAGGTATCATTGATTTTGGTGACATGATTTATTCATATGTGGCCTTAGAGCCAGCGGTTTGTATGGCCTATGTCGCCCTAGATAAAGATAAGCCTCTACACGCTATTTCACAGGTATTAAAAGGCTTTCATCAATCATTTCCCCTCAATGAAAATGAATTGAAATCCGTCATTTATTTAATGTGCCTTCGTTTATGTATTTCAATGACCATGGCATCCTATCGACAATCTCTTTTCCCAGAGAACACATATTTATCCGTATCTGAATCTCCAGCCAGAGAATTTTTAAATAGAATGAAAAGTGAAAATTTGGCGATGTGGTCAGATAAGTTAATTGGCTGTGTAAATGCTTGATAAAAATTTGATCCGCTCCCTCCGGGAAAAACATTTGAGCCCATCATTAAGTCTATCTTATGCGGAGCCACTCCATATTATTCGTGGTGGAGGTCAATATCTTTATGAAGCGAATGGGAAACAATACCTAGATGCGGTGAATAATATTCAACATGTGGGTCATTGTCATCCAAAAGTGGTGGAAGCTGCTCACAGTCAATATAAAAGACTCAACACCAATACGCGCTATTTGGATGAGCCTATTGTTAATTATGCCAAGGCATTGACGGATAAACTTCCTCCAGGTTTGGATGTGTGTTTCTTCACAAACTCTGGAAGCGAAGCCAATGATTTGGCTTTGCGAATAGCCCGCCATTTTACGCAGAGTAAAGAAACAATTGTATTGGACGGCGCTTATCACGGAAACCTGTCTTCACTCATTGAAATTAGCCCATATAAACATGGGGGTCCAGGTGGCGAAGGCGCTCGCAATTTTGTCAATACAATATCCATGCCGGATAGTTATCGAGGGAAGTATCGTGGTGAAGAATCGACAATAGGATATGTTCAAGAGGTGGTTGAAGCAATTGAGAAAATCCATCAGAAAAATAAAAGATTATCAGCCTATATTACGGAAGCACTCATGGGATGCGGTGGCCAATTGGTTTTACCGGAGGGATTTTTAAAACAATCATTTGAATTGGTTAGAAATGCCGGTGGTCTCTGCATTTCGGATGAAGTTCAAATTGGATTTGGTCGGATGGGCAATCATTTTTGGGGATTTCAAACGGAAGATGTAATCCCTGATATTGTTACCATGGGAAAATCCATGGGAAATGGCCATCCGCTATCAGCAGTGGTGACGACGAAAAAGATTGCAGACAATTTCAATAATGGTATGGAATATTTTAATTCATTTGGAGGGAATCCCGTTTCTTGTGCGGTGGGGCAGACCGTTTTGGATGTGATTGAGGAGGAAAATCTTCAGGATAACGCACTGGATGTTGGGACGTATTTATTGGATCAATTAAAAGTACTGAAATCCAAGCATGAAATCATTGGCGATGTACGAGGCCGAGGTCTTTTTATTGGTGTTGAGTTAATGAGAGATTTGGATTCACTTACTCCGGCAACAGAAGAAGCAAATACTGTAGTGAACCAAATGAAAGATTCGGGAATTTTAATAAGTTCGGATGGACAGGACCATAATGTCCTCAAAATAAAACCGCCCATTATATTTACGCGTGAAAATGCTGATACGTTGGTGGTTAACTTGGCGACTATTATTAATAAATTATCTAAAGACTGATGAATAAATATAGTTCTCTATTTTTTACTTTCCTTGTCATCTTTTTGGCCGGGTGTAATAAAAACCAACCAGCAGAATGGGAAGACCCAACCATTTTGCGATTAAACCGTGAACCGGCCAGGGCCCACTTTTTTCCATTTGAATCAGAAAAGCTGGCATTACAAAATGATCGAACGCAATCTCAATATTTTCAATCTTTGAATGGGAATTGGAAATTCAATTTTTCTCCTAATCCCAATGATCGGCCTGAGAATTTTTATAAGGCGAATTATGATGATTTAGATTGGTCAGAAATAATAGTGCCGGGGCATTGGGAATTACAAGGATGGTCCGTTCCTATCTATTTGGATGAAGAATATCCATTTCCTCCGAATCCACCATTTGTTCCTCATGATTACAATGCAGTTGGGTCCTATCGAAAATCATTTACCATCCCAGATAGTTGGGATGGCCGTCATATTTTTTTACACTTTGGGGGTGTCCGATCTGCCTCTTACGTTTGGATAAATGGAGATTTCGTTGGGTATAGCCAAGGATCCAAAACACCGGCTGAGTTTGACATTACTGATTTTATTCAAATTGGAGAAAATAACGTATCGGTGGCCGTTTATCGCTTTTCGGATGGGTCCTATTTAGAAGGACAGGATACATGGCGCGTCAGCGGAATTGAACGTGAAGTTTTTATATATGCCCGATCCAAAACGAGAATTACAGATTTTTTCGCAGTTACATCATTAGACAGTACATTTCAAAATGGAATCATATCATTAAATATTGATGTAGAGAATAAAGGTGAGCCCAATCAACCATATGCGATTCGAGCAAAATTAACGGATTTAAGCGTGAGAAAACGGGCGCTGTATGATTCAACCTTTGTTACCACAATTGATTCATCCAATTCTATCCGTTTCAATTCTGAGATAAATCGGGTAAAGTCATGGACAGCGGAAGAGCCTAATCTATATACGCTCGGGTTAACTATTTCTGATTCAACTGGGCGATTAATCGAAGCAATTTCCCAAAAAGTTGGCTTTAAAAAAGTAGAAGTTAAAAATGGTAATTTATTAGTGAACGGAAAAGCTATTATGATTAGAGGCGTCAACCGTCATGAATGGGATCCGGTTCGGGGGCGAGCGATTACAGAAGAATCAATGGTGCGAGATATTCAGTTGATGAAACAAAACAATATTAATGCAGTGAGAACATCCCATTATCCCAATCAGGAACGATGGTACGAACTTTGTAATGAATATGGACTTTATGTGATTGATGAAGCAAATATTGAAGCCCATGGAATGCAGTTTCATGATGAGAGTTTTGGTCATATTACCAATGATTCAACATGGACAAACGCATTTTTAGATCGGGGTGAACGGATGTTTGAACGGGATAAAAATCAACCATCCATTATTATGTGGTCCATGGGGAATGAGGCCGGCGACGGACAAAACTTTGTAAAACTCTACAATTATTTAAAAGGAAAAGACTCCAGTCGTCCGGTTGTGTATGAGCCGGCAAGGACAGAAAGCCATACAGATGTTTTCTTCCCCATGTATGATACGATTGAAGAAATTTCAACTTATGCAGAAACCAATCCTGAACGACCATTAATTTTATGTGAATACGCCCATGCAATGGGAAATAGTGTGGGGAATCTGGCTGACTATTGGGAAACATTTGAAAAATACAAATCACTTCAGGGTGGTTTTATCTGGGATTGGGCCGATCAGGTTATTTTACAAACAGATTCAACCAGACAAGAATATTGGGCTTACGGCGGTGATTTTGGAACAGCATTTGCAGAAAATGATTCCAATTTTTGCGCCAATGGGTTGGTAACAGCCGATCGCAGTCTGAATCCCCATATTGATGAAGTGAAGAAGGTCTATCAACCCATAAAGTTTCAAGCAAATAATTTAAAGCGCGGTCGTGTTAAAGTAACCAATAAGTATGATTTTATAGATCTAAGTGAATTAACATTTACGTGGGTAATCAAAGGAGATAATGTGAATGTTTCCTCGGGGAGAATGAGAACATTAGACCTTGATCCTGGAGAATCAAGAACATTGATATTTAATCTTTCCAGCATTCGGCCGAAACCAGGTGTTGAGTATTTTTTAACCATTCAAGTGAAAACAAAATATAAAAAACCATTAATTCCCAAAGGGCATTTGGTTGCCTGGGAACAATTTAAATTGCCCATTTACAGAAAACCGATTATTACAAATCCATCGGAGCTATCTGCAATAAATCTTTTTAAAAATGATAAGGGGGTTGAAATATATGGTCAGGGGTTCAAAGCAATATTTTCAAGAGAATCGGGTCAATTAAGCCAATATTCTGTTGATGGAATTGATTTAATAAAATCACCAGCCGAAGCCCATTTATGGCGAGCCCCTACGGATAATGATTTGGGGAATGGCATGCCGGAAAGGACAGCGCTTTGGAAATATGCCGGTTCAAGAATGAAAACCAAAATACTATATGGATCCCTCAAAAATAATACGGCAGAAATTTTAATAATCAATTTGGATTCACTCAGCAGCACCACACTCACATCCACATATCATGTGTATGGGAATGGTGCAATTAAAGTGAAACAAAAAATTGAAATTGAGGATTCACTGCATTCTGAAATGCCAAGATTTGGCATGAAATTTGATATGCCCAGTAGTTTTAAAAAGGTGGAATGGTTTGGACGTGGACCCCATGAATCCTACTGGGACCGTAAAACTTCTGCGGCCATTGGACATTATTCGGGATCGGTATGGGATCAATCGTATCGGTATGTCCGTCCTCAGGAAACGGGGAATAAAACAGATATACGCTGGATGGCTTTATCCAACGGAAAAGTGGGCCTCATGGCAAAGGGACTACCCACTTTTGACGGCAGTGTTCATCAATACCCCTATTCCGATTTGAACCACGTGCCAAAAAGTCAAAAGCATGGGAAGTTAGATATTAAACCCAAAGATCATGTGGATTGGCTCATCGATTATAAACAAATGGGTGTAGGCGGTGACAACAGTTGGGGCGCAAAACCCCACAATCATTATTTATTGAACTCAGATAAATATGAATATTCATTCATGTTTATTCCCTTTGAAGGCGGGGAAGACTTAAATAAGCTTTCAAAATTGAAGTTGGATTAAATAAATAAAATTTTCATTATTTCATTCGTTTTGGCTATAGGTGCTGTGGCCTTTATTACATATCAGATCGTTCACGGCATGTTCAAAATGAAATTCTTCTGGGGAAAAATGCAATGTGTGTAAATTTCGAAGATAACTTGTTAGCTATTGGTGGGGTAAAGTACACAAATAAGTAGAAAATTTTTGCAGAGCAGATTTACAAAACACTCCGGTCACCAGATAAAGAAATTTCCTCCGCTGGTGAAGTTCAGTCCTATAAATTCACCACCGATGTGGGTGATGTGAGTTGGATGGTGCCCACGGCAGGACTGCGATCGGGCACATGGACCCCGGGAACATCGGCACACACATGGCAGGCCGTGGCTGTCGGCGGGTATGGGCATTGGCATGAAAGGGATGATGAATGCCGCCAAAACCATTGCCGGCACGGCAGTTGATCTTTACAATAACCCAGAAGCGGTCAAAAATGCCAAAAAAGAATTGCTTGAATGGCGGCGGCCAAAATTCAATTATTATTCTTTATTGGGAGGGAGGGAAGCACCGCTGGATTATATAAAATAAATTATATTCGAGAAAACGATTAAAACGCTCAAATAATTGTTGCATTATGTGTTGATTCTTACTTAATGTCTCTTTATGTCAATGTTTAAAAAAGTATTTAATATCCTTGGCTTCCAACTTGCTTGGTGGTTGTTTGCCTTTCTTATGGGGGCGATTTATGGTCCATTATCATATATAGCCAGCAGCAAATTTGGCGCGCTGAATTTTACCCCAACTTTTTTCTCCATTACTGTATTGGTTGTCGTGTGGGGCATGGCGGTTCCGTTACTATACTTGCTGAACCAAAAAATAGCACAAGCAAAATGAAATTAAATATTTTTCTTACAATGTTAATTATATTAACAAATGTCGGCTTCAGTTCTGAACTATCCATAGAGAACAGGAATTTGCTCCTGCTACTGGATTCTGATTTTGGATGGAGAAAAATAGAAAATACTTATGACAATATCTCCATAAGCATAAAGGAACTACCCTCTTCAAATCTCAATGCCATTAAGGTGGAAAAAATTGTAGACCTAAAACCAGAACTAATCACGAAAACTATTATGGACGTTGAGAATTACGACGGAATTTTATCTAATACTAACTCACTTCAGAGCAGAGTCATCCGTCGTTCCACAACAGGTCTGATCGGCTATCAGCACATTAAAATAGATATTCCGTTATTTGATGATCGGGAATATTTTTTCCAAATGAATCAATCTGGATTCGAGGACCATGATTCTAACACATTATGCCATTGGGTTCTTCTGGATGCCACCCCTATCAATGACATCAACGGTGTAATAAAGGGTGCGACCTACCTTTCGTTCGGTGCCGGAATCTGGAAAGCGGAAGCCACTCCTTCAAACCAATATAAAATTTCATATCGCTTGTACATCGATCCTGGTGGGTCTATTCCTAATTTTTTGATCGATATGATTAATAAGCAAAGTATAGTTGGGTTGTTCCGGGACGTTGAGGTTGAAGTAATTGCCAAATCCGAGACCGGCATTTGATCGATGAAAATAAATGCTGTTTTAATTATGTCATTTTTTGCACTTGCCTGCAACGGTGCCGAGGATAAGGCCATGGAACCGATGGAAACTGTACCTTTTGTTGATATAAAGCGATTCATGGGTGATTGGTTTGTCATTGCAAATATTCCAACCTTCATTGAAAAGGACGCCACCAATGCCATTGAATCCTATAAACTGAATGAAAAAGGTGAAATCGAAACCACATTTACTTTTTATCAAAATAGTCCAAATGGATTGAAAAAAGAATACAGGCCTAAAGGCTTCATTTATAATTCCAAAACTAATGCGGAGTGGCGGATGCAATTTTTCTGGCCCTTCAAAATGCCCTTTCTCATTATTGATCTTGCAGAAGATTATAGCCATACTGTAATCGGGTATCCCAATAGAAATTATGTTTGGATTATGGCTCGGAAACCACAAATGACGGATGAGACTTATGCACGAATCATCAAAAAATTAAAAAGTGTAAGCTATGATGTTTCAAGAATAGAAAAGGTTCCCCAGGTTTGGTAAAAAGCGAAATATTTGAAAGATGAAAATAGCAATTATTGGTACAGGTATCTCCGGTTTGACAGCTGCATATCTCTTGAATCGTGAACACGAAATCACAATATTTGAAAAGAACGATTATATAGGAGGGCATACTCATACCCACTCTATTTCTAGTGGAGAAAAAACCATTGCCGTGGATTCAGGCTTTATTGTGTATAATGAAGTGACCTATCCCAATTTTATCAAACTTTTAGATCAATTGGGAGTAAAGCGGCAAAAAACGACAATGGGGTTCAGTGTTAAATCCGAGAAAAAAAATCTGGAATACGCCGGCAATACACTCAAATCTATTTTTGCCCAACGTTTAAATTATTTTCGACCTTCGTTCTGGATAATGCTGCGTGATATTTTACGGTTCAATAAAAAAGGAAAAGCTGATCTGGCCAATCTTTCTGCAAACATTCAGCTGGGAGCTTATTTAAAAGAAAATAATTACTCGCAATCATTTATCAACCATTATATCATCCCCATGGGATCAGCAATTTGGTCCACCAAAGCAGGCCGAATATTAGATATGCCTGCTTTATTTTTTATTCGTTTTTTTAATAATCACGGTCTGATGCAAGTTAAAAACCGTAGTGGTTGGTGGGTCATTCAAGGTGGTTCACAAGAATATGTTAAAAAAATGATAGAAAGTTTTAATTCAAAGATAAAGTTGAATACTATAGTAAGTTCAATCGATCGTACCGAAGAAGAGATTATTATTAAAACCAGGGATAATAAAGAAGAAATTTATGATGCAGTAGTGATAGCAACCCATAGCGATCAAGCGCTTCAGATCTTGTCTAAACCAACTCAGGAAGAAAAAGAAATTCTCGGCGCATTGCATTATCAGTCAAATGATGCGTTCTTGCATACTGATACATCAGTCCTTCCAAAACGCAAGCTTGCTTGGGCCAGCTGGAATTATAATTTAGACCAGCATAAAGATAAACCAATGGCCATGACGTATAACATGAATATGTTACAGTCTCTTGAGTCTGAAGATACTTATTGTGTTACACTAAATAATCACGATTTGGTAAATAAACAGAAAGTCCTCAAAAATCTCCATTATGAACATCCCCAGTTTACCCCAGAGGGGATTCACGCCCAAAAAAGGAAACATGAAATCAGCGGTGTGAATAATACTTATTATTGCGGTGCTTATTGGCGGAACGGCTTTCATGAAGACGGTGTTGTCAGTGCATTAGAAGTGTGTAGCCATTTCGGAGTCACTTTATGACTTTATCAAATAATAATTACATTTATACTGGTACAATCCGGCACCGACGATTCAGTCCCTTTAATCATTTTTTTAAATATCCTATTTTTATGGCCTATTTTGATATTGCAAAAGTTGAAAGTATGCTAAAAAAATCATGGTTTTGGAATACAAATAAACCTTCAATCATATCATTTTACCGACAGGATTACCATGGCGACAAAGAACAAACACTGGATGCAGCGGTGCGGACCACTGTCAAGAAAAAAACAGGGAAAGAACTGAAAGGTCCCATCCGTATGCTTGCTCACCTCCGTTATTTTGGGTATTGTTTCAATCCAGTCAGTTTCTATTATTGTTTCAACGAAAAAGATGATGATGTGGAACTCATTATGGCGGAAGTGACCAATACACCTTGGCAGGAAAAGCATGCCTACATGGTTTCGGATCGATTAAATGGTAACGAAAATCTTATCTCTAATATGAAAAAGGAATTTCACGTGAGTCCATTCTGGGGTATGGACCATGATTATGAATGGATGTTTAATCAGCCAGGCAAAAACTTGTTTGTAAACATGAAGAACTTTAAAGATGGGGAAAAAGTTTTTGATGCTACTTTATCCATGCAACGATATGAGATGAATACAAAAAATTTGATGCAAAAAATGCTGCGCTTTCCGTTTATGACTGCGCGGATTGTATGGCGGATTCATTGGAACGCAGCTAAGCTCTGGTTCAAAGGTGCACGATTCTATACTCACCCAGATAAAATTGATCCAGGCATAAAAAATTAATGGAAAACAAAATGAGAGTTGATATTGCAGCTGGCAGGTTAAAGTCCAGCACAAAAGGAAATTATTTATCTGGTATTTTCAAATCGATTATCCTTAAAAGATTTAATAATATCCAATTTGGTCATATTAAACTTACAGATGGAAAAGAAGTCTATTCCTTTGGTGATCCTGAATCGGAATCAACTGTCCATGTACAGGTTCTATCACCGGACTTCTATTTATTGCTGGGCAGCGGAGGTTTGATGGGAGCTGCCGAATCCTACACGGCCGGTTGCTGGAAGGCAGATGACCTGGTTGCCTTGATTCGAAACATATTTCGCAATAAAGATGTAATGAGCCAGTTAGATTCTGGTTGGGCATTATTGTTTAAGCCTATCAATAAGCTTCTACATTGGTTGCGGAAAAATTCATTATCTGGAAGTAAACAGAATATTCTCGCCCATTACGACTTGAGCAACGAATTTTATCAATTATGGCTGGATGAAACTATGACCTATTCCTGTGGGTTTTTCAAAGATAGAAATAGCACAATGATGGATGCATCTATCGAAAAACTGGATCGCATCTGCCGAAAACTGGATATTCAATCTGGAGATTCGATTCTTGAGATTGGTACTGGCTGGGGTAGTTTTGCCATCCATGCGGCCAAGAATTATGGTTGCCACGTCACAACCACGACTATCTCAGATGCCCAATACGAAATGGCGCAAAATAGAATCCAAAAAGCAGATTTAGAAAATAAAATTACATTATTAAAGGATGACTATCGTAATCTTAGCGGTCAGTTCGATAAGATCGTTTCAATCGAGATGATTGAAGCAGTTGGGCACCAGTATGTACCACTATATTTTCAAAAAGTGTCTTCCCTATTGAAAAAAGATGGCCTCTTTGCCATGCAGGGAATTACATACAATGATCAAAATTTTGATATTTATACGGGTTCGGTGGATTTCATTAAGAAATATATTTTTCCAGGCTCCTGCCTTATATCCGTTTCCCAAGTGACAGAAGCGATGAAAAAATATACGGATCTTTCTCTTTCACATTTGGAAGACATTACTTTGCACTATGCCACAACACTTAAAACCTGGCGGGAAAATTTTTTAGGAGAATTAGAAGCTGTAAAAAAGCTGGGTTTCTCAAATGAATTTATTAATATGTGGGAATTCTATTTTGTGTTCTGTGAAGCAGGTTTCCGGGAAAGGAATATTGGTGATTACCAATTCATTTTTTCAAAGTCCGGCTCACAGAATATTCGAGTTGAGTATTAATATGTTAACGTCACTCATATCATTAGCGGAGAAAGGCACATTACCTGATTTCTTAATTCGAATTGGAATCCGGAAATTGAATCGAAAACGTTTGAGTTTTGCGCAAAACACTGGTATTGAGAAATTAGAAGAGCTACATCAAAATTGGGTTGATGAACTCAATGAAAGTCCAATTGCTCTGGTCCCTGAAAAAGCGAATGAGCAACATTATGAAGTTCCCCCAGAATTTTTTGAGCAGGTGCTCGGAAAACACCTTAAATACAGTTCCGGATACTGGCCCAACGGGACTAACTCACTGGATGCATCCGAAACTGCAATGCTGGAAACTACTTTGCAAAGAGCGGAATTGGAAGATGGTATGAACATTCTAGAACTAGGCTGCGGCTGGGGGTCCCTCACCTGCTTTATGGCCAAACGCCTGCCCAATTCGAAGATTACCGCGGTCAGTAATTCTAATGATCAAAGAAAATTTATTCAACAGCGCTGCCAGCAGTATGGTTTAATCAATGTCAATGTAATTACTGCTGATATGAATGATTTTAAGACTGATAAAATTTTTGACCGCGTTGTTTCTGTTGAAATGTTTGAGCATATGCGCAATTACGGGGAATTATTAAAGCGTATCAGTGGTTTTTTAAGTACTGATGGCAAAGTATTTATCCATATTTTTTCTCACAATAACCTAACTTATCCTTATGAAGATCGTGGCCCAGGTGATTGGATGGGCAGAGAATTCTTCAGCGGCGGTCAAATGCCGTCACACCGCCTACTACTGCATTTTCAAGAGCACACAAAAATTGAAAAAATGTGGCGGGTTTCAGGTACACATTATGCAAAAACATCCCGAGCATGGTTAAATCAAATGGATAAAAATCAAAAATCTATTCTATATATATTTTCAGAAACTTATGGCCAAGATAAAGCCAAATTGTGGTTTCAGAGGTGGCGGATATTTTTTATGGCATGCGAAGAATTATTCGGAATGGATGATGGTAAAGAATGGGGCGTATCACATTACTTATTTACAAAAATCAATACAGTGAGCAGTTGATATGTTGGTGATCATTATAATTTTTATTGGTCATTGGTATTTATCGCTGTTTTTTCAAACGTTTTTTCACCATAGATATGCATCACATAAGATGTATACCATGAAGCCGATCACAGAAAAAATATTCTACCTACTTACCTTTTTATTTCAAGGATCTTCATTTCTAAATCCCGCTGCCTATGCAGTAATGCACCGCAATCACCATGCCTATGCTGAAACTAAAAAGGATCCCCATTCACCAAAAATTTATACTAATATTATAGATTTTAATAAACAGACCTTTGTGGAGTATCGAAATTTAGTTAACCAATTCTTAAATAATCAAATTAGTCTATCAGATGTACCTCGCTGGCCGACCTTAGAGAGGATTGCGGAATCATTAGTAACAAGAATCTTTTTTGTGATTTTCTATATTGGTATTTACGTGCTCTATTCGCCATCACCTTGGTTTTATTCACTTATCCCTTTACATATTTTTATGGGTCCCATTCATGGATTTATTGTTAATTGGTTTGGGCATACAGTAGGATACCGAAATTTTAATCAGCAACCAGATAATTCAAAAAACACACTCCCTGTAGATATTGTAATGATGGGAGAACTCTATCAAAACAACCATCATAAAGCGCCAAATAAAAGAAATTTTGCTGTCCGGTGGTTTGAGCTAGATATAGGTCACCTTATTTCAGCTTTTCTATTAAAATTGAATATCATTCAGCTAAACAAGGTAAACTAACTTTGAAAGCCTTTATCACTTCGATATTTTGTGCCATAATTGCTTATGTTTTTGCTTATGCAGGATCTCAAGGAAGTATTGATATTTTTGGCTATCCAGGTTTGGTTTCTATTGCTGCCACTGGCTTTTTGATCCATTGGCTGGTTTTTATTCCATCTGCTCTATTTAAAACTGAAAAATATTATGATATTACTGGAACAATTGCTTACTTGTTTATGACAGGACTCGCTTTGTACAGTCTTAATGAATTGAATTTTCGTTCACAGGTGGTGGCAATATTAATTATTGTGTGGGCAATGCGTTTAGGTCTGTTCTTGCTCGTTCGGGTTTTTCAGGTTGGTGAAGACAAACGTTTTCATGCAGTCAAAAATTCTTATTTAAAATTTCTAATGTGGTTCAGCATTTCCGCCCTATGGGTATTTTTAACTACGGCTAACGCTCTAACACTTATTTTGAATAACACAGCCCTAAAGAATGATGGTTATTTTTATATTGGTTTAATTATCTGGTTTATTGGCTTTGCTTTTGAAGTGATTGCCGATGAACAAAAACGACGCTTTCGGAATAATCCTGATAATAAAGGTCAATTTATTACCACTGGTCTCTGGTCTATTTCACGTCATCCGAACTATTTTGGTGAAATTATTATATGGATAGGAATGGCAATCATATCTTTACCAGTGTTATTAGGTTGGCAATATGCTACACTCGTTTCACCCATATTTGTCACACTGCTATTGACAAGAGTCAGTGGCGTAAACCTTTTGGAAAAAAGTGCCGATAAGAAATGGGGGAATTTGGGAACTTACCAGAGTTACAAATCAAAGACGGCGTTACTGATACCTTTCACCAAATGAAACAGGACATCCACGATGAAAACAAAAAACACTCAAAAATATGATTCCAGAGCGACAGGCTATAGTTGCCCAATATAATTCACCTTTTACATTACCTCCATTTAGGAGGAATGAAATTATCATATCTATAGAGGAATTGATTTGATCCTTGTTACTGGAGCAACAGGTTATGTTGGTGGTCGTCTTGTTGAAAGATTATTACAAGAAGGTTACAATGTTCGGGTTATTGTTAGAGATCCAGATCGTCTGATAGGTAGGCCTTGGTTAAAACGTGTTGAAGTAACCACTGGAGATGTATTAGATAGAAACTCACTTTCTCAAGCGCTATCAGGGATTGATTCAGCTTATTACTTGGTCCATAGTATGCTAGGAGAGAAGAATTTTTCAAATATAGATAAAATTGGTGCAGAAAACTTTGGATACGCTGCAAAAGAAAATAATATAAAACGTATTATTTATCTCGGAGGTTTAGGAAATCCAAAAAAATCATTATCAGTACATTTAAAATCAAGACATGAGACCGGTTCTATTTTATCAAAATCAGGTGTCCCCGTGACTGAATTTAGGGCCGCAATTATTGTTGGCTCAGGTAGCATTTCATTTGAAATGATAAGGGATTTGACAGAAAGGTTACCGGTTATGGTTACACCTCGTTGGGTAACATCGCGTGTGCAGCCGATTAGTATAAGTAACGTTTTAGATTATTTAGTAGCAGCCTTAAAGAAAAATAAAAGTGTAGGTCAGATAATTGAAATAGGAGGAGAAGATATTGTCACTTATAAGGATATGATGATTGGCTATGCTAAAGCTCGTAAACTTAAACGTTTTATCATTACTGTACCGGTTTTAACGCCAAGGCTTTCATCGTATTGGATTCATTTTGTAACACCGGTGTCCAAGACAATAGCAAAACCTTTAATAGACGGTTTAAAGAATGAAGTAATAGTGACAAATAATACAGCAAAAGAAATTTTCCCTGAAATAAAACCAATAAATTTTTCTATGGCCCTAAAAAATACATTAAAAAAACTTGAATCTGGTCATACACCCACATCCTGGAGGGATGCACTGTCCTCCAGTTTGCAAGATGGAAAAAAAAATGTAGCGCTTGCATCTCTTGAAGGTCTTATCATTGAAAAAAGAGCTACAGTAATCAATGCTAGCGAGTCGTTAGTGTATGATAATTTCATCACATTGGGTGGGAGTCGAGGATGGCTTTATTGCAATTGGTTATGGCAGGTTCGTGGTGTTGTAGATCGAATATTTGGTGGTGTCGGATTGCGCAGAGGTCGCAGAAATCCAACAGATTTACGTATTGGCGATGCTCTTGATTTTTGGCGGGTTGTAGATTTAAAGCCAAATAAATCATTAAGGTTATTTGCTGAAATGAAGCTGCCTGGTAAAGCCTGGTTGCAATTTGAAACAAAAAAAAATAATGATCATCAAACAACATTATACCAAACTGCATTTTTTGCTCCCAGAGGTTTAGCTGGGATAGCCTATTGGTATCTGTTATATCCAATTCACAAATTAATTTTTAAAGGTATGTCAGAAAAATTAAAATTATCAATTGAACTATCACGGTAAGTCTAGATGGTAATCAATCTGTATAATTTTATTAAAAAATAAAATATAAATACAAAAATATTATGCTATAATTATTGACAATATTTATATTGTATATAATATATTATGTTCTTAAAATCGCCTATAACGCTCATATAAATAATACTATTTTTGATAATACTTAAGTAAATGAATAAAAAAATAAATAAGAAAAATACTCTCTCATTGATTGATCATTTGGCTATTGTTGTAAATGATGTATCAAAATCAGTTGAATATTATTCAAAAAATTATGTTTGCAATGTAAAATTTAAGGATGTTACCTGGTCACTGCTTGAATTTCAAAATATTAACCTTGCCCTTGTGACTCAAGAAGAGCACCCTAATCACTTTGCTATTGTAGATGAGAATTTGTCAAAAAATAATAATATGAAATACCATAGAGATGGTATCGGTTACATTTATTCTCAAGATTTAGATAATAATTTTATTGAAATAATTGATAGACCTTCCTAATCAGGAAAATAAAATGTATAATGTTAAAATTCAGATGGGAGAAAATTACTGTATTGTTTCTTCCTTTACAGATGATATAACAGAACTTGTTAATTCTATTCAAACGCTATTGGATGAAGGTTGGTCACTTATGGGTGGACTTACAGCATCAAATAGTATGCTTTTTCAGGCATTAAATAAATGAAAAATAAAAATTATATCATAATAGGTGCTAGCGGGGGAATTGGGACTCAACTGGTTGCGGATTTAGAGTATCGTGGGCATAACCTACTGCTCGGTTACCACAATAAAAAACTAGAAGCAATTTCTAGTAAATCTAAATTTGCACCAGTTGAAGCCACAGATTTTGAATCGGTTATGTCTCTTGTTAAAAAAGGGGTCTCATACTTTGGAAAAGTTGATGGAATTATAAACTTGCCTGGTTCAATCATTCTTAAACCGCCGCACCTTGTTAGTGAGCAAGAGTTTTATAATACGATTGATGTAAACTTAAAGTCAGCGTTCGCTTGCGTAAGAGCAGTTGGTAAGCTAATAGAAGATTCTTCAGTATTACTAATGTCTTCCGCAGCAGTTTCTATAGGTTTAGCTAATCATGAGATGATTGTTGCTGCAAAAGCAGGTATTGAAGCGATGGTTCGATCTGCCTCTAAAACGTATGCTAGAAAAAAATTAAGATTTAATGCGATTGCTCCAAGTCTTACTAATACACCACTATCAAAACATATTACAGGTAATTCTATTAGTCTAAAAACAAGTAAAAAGATGCATGTAACTGGGAGAATAGGAGAACCTAAAGATATAAGCAATGCAATTCAGTTTTTAATCAACCCAGAGAATGATTGGATTACTGGGCAAACATTTATAGTAGATGGTGGACTTTCATCAACTAAATAACATTTTCAAACTATATTTAATAAAAACAATAAAAAATAAAATGCTCATAACGCTCAATAATGTATTATTATTACTTATTATATTTTAATTTTAAACATGAAATATCTTAATTCTAAAGAAGTTGGAATGATTATGGGTGTCCATGTATCTACAGTTAAACGGTGGACCGATGCGGGTAAATTACCATGTTACCAAACCCCAGGTGGACACAGAAAATTTATTTTAAGCCACATAAATGAATTTCTAGCAAAGAATAAGAAAAAATCTAAGAAAGTTAATGTTGTAGCATTGGAGGGTATTAAAGATCGAAAACTTATACAGAATATTGATCACGGAGAATATAAAAAACTAATACCTGTATTTCTGGAACAAGCCCTAAATGCGGATGTAGATAGATTGAAAACAACACTTACTGGTTTATACATGAAACAATATTTTCTACATGAAATATATGATACTCTTGTATTGCCAGTAATGAAATTAATTGGCGAAATGTGGGTCAATAATGATATATCTATTGCGGAAGAGCATTTGGCAACTAACACGATAAAAAATGCGGTTTATGCTTTAGGCGAGACACTTGAGCGGAAAGATTACAAAGACAATAGTTATTTACTTAGTCTTGCACTTAGTGGTGATGAGCATGATTTACCCCTAATCATGACAAAACAGATTTTAGAAATTAATGGAATTCCAGTCATTAATTGTGGGTGCAACACTCCGGCAAATTCAATAAAGAAACTATTAAAAAAGTTTCAACCGGATAAAGTAATTGTGTCATTAACATATATTGATAACAAACAATTGGCACAAGAGGAATTAAATAATTTGTATGAAATTGTATCGGATCATCACGTTACAATTTATGTTGGTGGTTCAAACATTTCATATCTATCTAAGCAACAATATAATAAGACCAAAATACTTTATTGTATGACTGATGTATCTAAGATATTATTCTAAAATTTTAATCATGAAAATATATAAATTTAATAAAAAGCAAATTATTAATTTACCAATTGAAGTGGTCTTTAATTTTTTTTCTAAACCAGAAAACCTTGCATTAATTACACCGTCAAAATTGGCTTTTAAGATTTTGACTCCAACACCTATACTTATGACTAATGGCAAGTTGATTGATTATACCATCCGTTTAATGGGATTTACTGTGCATTGGCGTACTCTCATTACAAAATATAATCCACCTTATGACTTTGTGGATGAACAAATTAAAGGGCCTTATACTTTTTGGCACCACACACATACATTTAAAGAGATTGATGGCGGCGTAGAAATCAGGGATAATATTAAATATGCAATTCCAATGGGTATTTTAGGTGGAATATTACATTTTATCTACATTCGGAATGATCTCAAAAAAATATTTTCCCACCGTAAAACTGTAATCAATAATCTTTTTTCAAATGTACAGAATTTCGAGAAAATAAAGACAGTAGGGGAACTAGGTTTATAATGAAAATAGCATTGTTTGGCGCAACAGGGTTTGTAGGATCTTATATTGTTGACGAGCTTATTAATAAAGGCCATAAACCCATTGTATTAGTACGGAAAAATTCTGAAAAAAAGCTCATTCAACCGTCCAAATGTAAAATAATCCATGGAGATATCAATGATATGGATGCCATCAATAAAACAATAGAAGGCACTGATGCTGTTATTTATTGCATAGGCATTATTCGTGAATTTCCTAAGAAAGGCATTACATATGAAAACCTGCACTTTCATGGTGCAAAACGATGTATTGATTCAGCGAAAAAATTGGGAATAAATCGCTTTATTTTAATGAGCGCAAATGGCGCGAAAATTGATGGGACCGGTTACCAGGAAACAAAACATTTAGCAGAAGAATATCTCAAATATACGAATCTGGATTGGACGATCTTTCGTCCTTCATTAATTTTTGGTAATCCCAGAAGCGATGATCGTCCAGAATTTTGCACCCAACTTAAAAAAGATATGTTGAGCCTTCCCATGCCAGCTCCAAATTTCTTCAACGGTTTAAATCCGTTAAATGCTGGTAAGTTCGCATTGTCTCCAATTCATGTGGACAATGTTGCTACATTTTTTGTCAAATCAATTGAAATGGAAACGACAATAAAGAAGACTTATCAATTGGGTGGTACTGCTTATTACTGGAAAGATATTATTTTAACAATTGCCAAAGCATGTGAAAAGAAAAAATGGACTATTCCTGCTCCGGCTTTTGCCATCAAGATTATTGCCTCGTTATTGGGGGGATTTTCGTGGTTCCCTATAACTAAAGACCAGATAACCATGTTACTGGAAGGAAACGTTTGTGATTCTTCGGAAACTTTCAATTTTTTCAATATTGAACCAACGCCTTTTAATACAGAAACTTTGGATTATTTAAAGAATTAATATGCAGACATTCTTACCATACCCAGATTTTAAAAAATCAGCATCCTGCTTGGATTATAAAAGATTAGGAAAGCAGAGAGTGGAAGGGTTGCAGATTTTAAATGCAATTCAAGGTGAGACTACTTTGAAGGGTAAAGCATATAAAGGATGGTTAAATCATCCGGCAACAATTATGTGGAAACAATTTCCTCACGCATTAATGTTTTACACGAATACAATGATTAATGAATGGGAAGAAAGAGGATATAATAATTCAATGAAACGATATAAAATTCCGCTTCGAATTAAAATGCCTTTGTGGCTTGGTAACACAGAATTACATGCATCACATAGGTCTAATCTTTTGAGAAAAGATAAATTGTTTTACGCTCAATACGGTTGGGACGAATCGGAAGATTTACCCTATGTTTGGCCCGTATAATAATGAAAAGAAGAATAAAAAGAATATTACTAATCATCATGTTTTTTGGAATTGCCAATGCATTACTCGGGTATGCAAATAATGGACAAAATATTTTAAAAATAGGTGATATAGCTCCCAACTTTTCACTTCCTGACCAAGAAGGTAAATTGCATAGATTATCCGATTATCGTGGTCAGCGTGTTGTTATTTACTATTTTCCAAAAGCTGATACACCTGGATGAACAAAAGAAGCTTGCGGGTTCCGTGACATTTATGGAGAATATAAAAGAGCTAAAATTAAAGTCTTCGGAATTAGTTATGATTCACCTGAGGCATTAAAAGCATTTAAAACTAAATATAATTTACCGTTTGTATTTTTGTCAGATTCTAAAAAAGAAGTTGCCAAACAATATGGTGCCGCTGGAATGGCTTGGCCAAAGAGAATGACATTTATAATTGACAAAAATGGAAAAATTGAAAAAATTTATAATAAATTGAATGTGAATACTCATGCAGAGAAAATTTTAGATGACTTGTTTCCAAAAAAGTAAAATTATTTTTCTTTTATTGCTTGGTCTTTTATCGGCTCAAAATAATACCTATCAAATATATGGATTCATAACAGACAATGAATCTGGAGAGGTGCTGATTGGCGCTAATGTATTTATTCAAGAGACGGGTCAAGGGATGGCTACAGATATAAATGGTTATTATGTTTTATCAGAAATTGAATTGAATGAAGTGACTCTGGTCGTCTCATATGTTGGCTATAAACGATTTGAACAGATCATCAGTTTTAAAGAACCTTCAATTAATCTTGATGTTTCAATGAAAGTAGAAGCTATAGAAATCTTTTCAATTGACGTTACTGCTGAAGAAATCGAAAGATTAAATAAAATTGAACCAAGTCGTATAAATCTTTCGCCACGCATGCTAAAAGCGCAACCAGCTCTGGCAGAGCCAGATATCTTTCGAACTATACAGTCACTCCCTGGCGTTCTTACTAACTCAGAATTTAGTACAGGTCTGATAATTCGAGGGGGAAATACGGATCAAAACCTAATCCTCTTAGATGGGATAACTGTTTATAATCCTTCTCATATGGGAGGAATCTTTTCCAATTTTATTGTTGATGCTGTTAAAGATGCAGAACTAATTAAAGGAGGATACAACGCTGAATATGGTGGTCGACTTTCTGCAGTTCTAGATATTACAAGCAGGGAAGGTAATCGAAATAAATTTGAAGGAACTTCAAGTATATCTTTATTATCAGCTCAAACCACATTAGAAGGGCCCTTTTTGAATGGAGCTTGGCTTTTTGCTGGTAGGCGAACCTACTTTGACTTACTCCTACCAAAGATATTACCTGAAAAGACGGCAGCGGCCATTCCTCCTTACTATTTTTATGATCTTCAAGGACACATTTTTACTGATTTAAATGAAAAAGATCGTATTTCTTTTAGTTTCTATAACGGAATAGATGACTTTGCATTTAATGACCTTTCATTAAATGCTTACTGGGGTAACAAAACTGGAAGTTTTGCTTACAGGAGAGTTTTTACCCAAAAATTGATTGGAAATTTTCTTCTGGCTAAGAGCAGATTCTTTACCCGATTCAGTTTGGGTGGAGACTTTGGGCTCAACAGCGAGAATTATATTGATGATCTTACTACATCTGCAGATCTTTCTTACTTTTTAAGTGAGGATTTAAATATTTTTTTTGGTGGCCAAATAAAAAATTACAAAATTAGTTATGAAAGTTCTTTTGGAGATAGTTCAACTTTCAATCTTCCTAATGAACCATCTGAAACTTCCATATATACCAAAGTCAAATGGAAGCCAAATAGCAAATTAATTGTTGAACCTGGTCTCCGGATAAATACGTTTACAGCTCATGATCAATCTTTCTACCCAGATTTTCGTTTTGGGATGAAATACATTTTAAATTCATCACAATTCATCAACTTGGCAGTGGGGAATTATCACCAGTTTATTGAAACTTTTCAAGATGATTATAATCCACCTTTTCTTGATAATTGGGTGGCAATAGATAATTCTGTTGATCCAGCTATGTCAACACAATATGTTTTAGGATATGAGCAGTATATAGGAAGAAAATATAAACTTCAGGTAGAAGGATATTATAAAGATATTAAAAATTTGTTAACTTTTGAGGAAACACGTGCATCAACTGATGGGCAACTTCCATCTGAAAATTTGTCAGATTTATTGAAGACTGCAGATGGATATGCTTACGGCTTAGAGATATTTGGACAGAAAACAGCAGGTAAACTAACTGGCTGGCTGGCTTATACGTGGTCAGTCAGTAGAAAAAGAATGAATGGGAATGAATACTTTACTAACTGGGATCGTAGTCATGTATTCAATGTCCTAGGAAGTTATCAGGCAAATAAAAAATATGAGTTGAATTGGAAATGGACCCTGCAATCAGGTCAGGCATATACACCCATCAATGGATATTTTATGGAGAACTTGCCTGGAAATCCTGAATTTCAATATCGAACAATTCCAGGCACAAGAAATGGCGGGCGTTACCCTGCTTATCATCGTTTAGATCTTGGTTTAGTACGTCATTCTAAGTTTAGAAACGCAAAATTTGATGTATTTTTACAAATAATTAATACTTATAACAGAAAGAACGTTTTTCGTTACGTTTATAATTTAGGTAGTATATATAATGGAATAGATGATGATGGTGATTGGGATGTGCTAAAACATGATAAAAATAAAAACAAACGACCTGATGTTGGTGAAACAAACGTTGATGAAGCGGATGAGGGTCGCATTCAAAGACAGGCCTTAAATATTTTTCCTATTATTCCAACTATAGGTATCACTTTTGAATTTTAAAACATATAAAAAGTTAATAGTTATTTCAGGATTGATATTTATTGGATGTGATATTCAAGATGTTGATTCGCCTTACATAGAAAGAATTACAGTTTTTGCAAATATTCAAGCTAATCTACCAATGCTGGATACACTTTTTGTTTCTAGAACTGCTGCGATTGATGAAAAAATTGATTCTGAACAACTTTGGATCTCTAATGCTATTGTCAAAATTTCAGATGGAAAGCAAATAGAAACCGCATTTCCAGTAACGGGAAGGCCGGGCCGATACTTAACTCGAAAAGATTATTTCTATAGACCTGGAACAAAATACAATTTAACAGTGGAAATTGATGGGAAAACACTAACCGCTGAAACAACCACACCAGAAAAAATGGTGATTGAATCAGTAAAAGATAATGTATATAAGTGTAAGGGTGAATCAATCCCCATACCGAATATAAATACTAATAATGTATCCTTCTCAGAGAATGGTATATCTCCAACTGGAAGAATTGATACTGTTTCTTATAGGTCAGGAGAATGTTTTACGGCTAGCTTTGCCTCATATCCATTTTTTGAGATTGACTTTAATGTTGATGACTATAGTACTGTGCGTATTTTAAACCTGGCGCTTGAGGCAGATAAATTGGGAATTGAACCAGAGGATATGGATTATAATAGTAATGGAATTAGAGACAGTTCATTTGTGAACTTAATATATGATACAACTCGTGTATACAAACTTTGGAAAGGAGAGTATTACCGAGATAAGAATAATAATCCTTATCGAAAAAACCCATGGGTTTGGACCGTAGAAACTGCTCCAGTAAATATGAGTTGGTTATTTTTTAATTATTACGGACTTCAACTGATTATTTTCCAAGCAACAGATAATAATTATTATCAATACCTTAAAGGTGACCCATTAAATCAAAATATTTATTCACTACCCAACTCAAACATTGAGGGCGGTTATGGGTTATTCTCCTCAACTTACGCCACTTATTTCTTAGTATACCTTAAACCGGAAGAAAAATGAAAAA
>Ga0209501_10000864_pt1 | contig 35307 bp, 29 predicted proteins | sample ArcticOcean_MG_C_4_FD_187434 | JGI IMG/M metagenome (GOLD analysis project Ga0209501, IMG submission 187434) | Marine microbial communities from western Arctic Ocean - ArcticOcean_MG_CB4_134 (SPAdes) (version 2) | ecosystem: Environmental > Aquatic > Marine > Oceanic | place: Arctic Ocean...
GTTATTGGGAATTGCCTGCAACCACGTAAATTTTAGTTGCAGCGGCATACTCCCTCTAGACCCGGCTTGTGCGGCCGATAGCGGCGTCAGCAGGGAATTTGACGCCTTTTTATTCGAGGGGACCTCATCATTGCTGCACGGTGACACTTGGTGCGCAAGAATTATCGTATCCATCGCCCAAAAAAGAGTTCTTCAACAGCCTCGGCTAGAAGCTGACAAGTTGGACCAGCACAAATTAGGTCCGCTGTTACCCCGAAAGCGGCCATCGCGAAAATGTTAATTCGGTGACAGTCTACTTTTTAAATGAAAGATTTGAATAGCGGAGGACAATTCTTATTTTTTCATCTTCTCATCGCCTCACCGTCTCTCGTGGTGAATCTGCTTTTTAGAGTTTCGGGAATATTTATTTATTGCCAATTGCCATTACCCCTTGCGCCGAAATCTCAGCAGACTATTTAACTATCAGCGCAAGCGAGCGCTCGTGCTCTTGGAAATTGTGAATATGTGGTGTTGATCCTCACGCCGGGCTTGAATCCGGGTTACGTGAAGGCCAATCGTGTTCTCTGATCGCAGAGCCAACCGGGCCATCCCCATGTGGGCTGGGCCAGTGGATAAAAACCGGTATGTTCCGGTATGAACCGTTAGGAAAGCTCGTGAACCGGTATGGTCGTTTTTCGGAAAATATGTCGCAGCCATGTGTCGATAATTAGGCGGCATACCGGGGATGGTATGGTGGTTTGGCGGTGCTCCGAACACAGATTGGTGCCATGGTGGGCGCGGGTCTGGTGGTGCTCCGATCACAATCCGGTGCCAGACCAGACGGCCAATCGGCCAACCCGTGGCCATCCCCGATTGGCCTGGGCCGTTTAATTTATATTCTCCCGCGGATACAGGCCCCAAAACTCGACCCGGCGCAGCCAGCCTTGGTGGTCGGCGGCGGCGACCTTGCACCAGCCGGTGCCTTCCGGGCAGCTCAGCAATTCGGCGACGGCGCCCGGCTCGATGCGGGCCACCGGTCTCGATTTGGCGTCGGCCTGGCGGCGCAAGGTGCGGATTTGCCCGGTGATGGTCACGAAGCGGGCGCCGGACAGCATGGATTGATGGATCCACCCTTGGGCGCCCTGAAAGTCGCGGATTTTGCGCCAGGTGCCGAACTGGGCGATCACCTCGACCGGCATGTTCTTGCGCTGATAGACCCAGTCGACCGGATAGCGCACGCCGGGGCCGGTGCGCATATTCACCTCGCCGGCGCGCAACGAGACATAGCGGGGAACCGGCAATGACTTGGCGGACTTTGCCGATTGCGCCAACGCAAGCGGCGCTGCGATTGCCGCCAAGGCTAAGACCAAGGCCAAGGCTAAGACCAAGGCTGCGCATAAAAAGCCGGTGCGGCGCGTGGTGTGATTTGGGTTATGGACCATGACGTTGGACTTATTATAAATGACTGCCGGGCGTTGACCAGTATTCAATGGGCACTATGGTGAGAGCCGGAAAAATTGGAAGTGCATGCATCGTGGCGGCAAAGCCCAAACTTATCGTAACGCGCAAACTGCCGGACGAAGTTGAAGCGCATATTGCGGCAGCGTTCGATGCGGAGTTGAACGGTGATGACCGGCCCCTTGACCGCTCCCAGCTGGCGGCGGCCTTTGGCCGCGCCGATGTTATTGTCCCAACGGTCAGTGATGTTATCGACGCGGAAATTATCGGGCATGCCGGCCCCAATTTGAAGCTCTTGGCCAATTTCGGCGTCGGCGTGAACCATATCGATCTGGACGCCGCTAAGGGACAGGGGATCGCCGTTACCAACACCCCCGATGTGCTCACCGAAGACACCGCCGATCTGGCCATGGCGTTGATCCTCATGGCAGCGCGGCGATTGGCTGAGGGCGAGCGAATGTTGCGCGGCGGCGGCTGGACCGGCTGGGCGCCGACCCAGCATCTGGGCGGGCGGGTCAATGGCGCCAAGCTGGGCATCATCGGCATGGGCCGCATCGGCGCCGCCCTGGCGCGCCGGGCCGGGGGCTTTGGCATGGACGTGCATTATCATAATCGCCGGCCCGTGGAGTCGGGCATGGCGGCCGAACTGGCGGCCACATATTGGGATGATCTGGACGCCATGATCGGCGCCGTGGACATCCTGTCGGTCAACTGCCCGTTGAGCCCCCAGACCCATCACTTGCTGTCGGCGGAACGGCTTGGCTTGTTGCAGCCCCACGCCTTGGTGGTCAACGCGTCCCGGGGCGGCATCATCGATGAGGCGGCGCTGGCCGAACTGTTGGGCCGGGGGGCTATCGCCGGCGCCGGGCTCGACGTGTTCGAAGGCGAGCCGGCCATCCACCCGGCGCTGCTCGGTCTGGAAAATGTGGTATTGCTGCCGCATCTGGGCTCGGCGACCTTGGACGGGCGCATCGATATGGGGATGCGGGCGATGGCCAATGTGGAAGCCTTCCTGGCCGGCAACGCGCCGCCCGATCTGCTCTAAAGCGCCTTGATGGTGGCGTCCGCCCCGCACAAGGCGCACCCCGGATCGGGGTGCATTTTTATTTTGCGAAACTCGGTGCGCAGGCCATCGAATATCAGCAGCGATCCCGACAGGCTTTCACCGGCGCCGGTGATCTCCTTGATCACCTCGGCCGCCTGCAACGAGCCCATGACGCCGCACAAGGCGCCCATCACCCCGGCCTCGGCGCAGCTGGCAACCATGTCCGGCGGCGGTGGTTCGGGAAACAGGCAGCGATAGCAGGGATGGCCGTCGCCGGCGTGGGCTTTGAAGGTTGAAAGCTGGCCGTCGAAGCGCAGGATGGCCGCCGATACCAACGTCTTTTTGGCCAGGTAGCAGGCGTCGTTCACCAAAAAGCGGGTTTCGAAATTGTCGCTGCCGTCGGCGATGATATCGTAATCGGCAATTATCGCGGCGGCGTTGCCGGCGTCCAGGCGCTGCGCTATCGGGATCACGGTGACGCCCGGATTGATGGCGGCAACGGCTTGCGCCGCGCTATCGGTTTTAGGCTTGCCGATGCGCTTCGTGGCATGCACGATCTGGCGCTGCAGATTGGACAGATCGACCGCGTCGTCATCGACGATGCCGATGGTACCGACGCCGGCCGCCGCCAGATACAAGATCACCGGCGAGCCCAATCCGCCGGCGCCGATGACCAGCACCTTGGCGTCCAGAAGCCTGGCCTGGCCGGCACCGCCGATCTCCGGCAACAGGATATGGCGGGCGTAGCGTTCGAGTTCCTGGTCGTCCATCAGCCCAGCCCGTCAAACAGCGGCGTTGTCAGATAGCGCTCGGCGAAGGACGGCAATATGGCCACGATCAACTTGCCCTCCATCTCCGGGCGGCAGCCGATTTCCAGGGCGGCGGCGATGGCGGCGCCGGACGAGATGCCGACCGGCAATCCTTCGGTGCGCGCCGCGCGCCGGGCCATGTTGTAGGCGCTTTCGTTGCCGATCTGAATAATCTCGTCGATCAGGCTGGTATCCAGAATTTCGGGAACGAAGCCGGCGCCGATGCCCTGGATCTGATGCGCGCCGGGGACGCCGCCGGACAGAACCGGGCTGTTTTCCGGCTCGACGGCGAAGGCGAGGAACGCCGGCTTGCGCGCCTTGATGGCGCCCGCGATACCGGTCAGGGTGCCGCCGGTGCCGACGCCCATGACCGCCGCATCGACGCGGCCATCGGTATCGTTCCAGATTTCCTCGGCCGTGGTGCGCCGGTGAATTTCGGGATTGGCCTGGTTGGCGAATTGCTGCGGCATGAAGGCGCCCGGCGAGTTTTTAAAGATCTCCTCGGCCCGGCGGATGGCGCCCGGCATGCCTTTTTCGGCCGGCGTCAGTTCGATCTCGGCGCCCAGCAGCAAAAGCATTTTGCGCCGCTCGAGCGACATGCTTTCGGGCATGGTCAGGATCAGCCGGTAGCCCTTGGCGGCCGCAACGAAGGCCAGCGCGATGCCGGTGTTGCCGGACGTGGGCTCGATGATCAGGGCGCCGGGCTTGAGCGAGCCGTCCCGCTCGGCGGCCTCGATCATGGCATGGCCGATGCGGTCCTTGACCGAGGACAGGGGATTGAAGAACTCAGCCTTGCCGACAATCTCGGCGACGCAGCCTTCTTCCCGGGCCAGGCGCGCGATACGGATCAGCGGCGTGTTGCCGATGGTCTCGACAATATTGTTGTAGATGCGCCCGCGAGAGGGATTGCCGGAGCCGCTATCGTTCATTGGCTTAAATATCCCAAGACACGCCAGGCGGTTTAAATTGAGAAATCAAGATACTGGCGGCCCTCGCTCTCGACGCCCTGGACGTGGGCCCGGTTGCACAAATCGTCCACCGAAATCCGATCGAGCCGCTTCATGACCTCGTCCTGCAATTCGCCCCAGAGCGGGCGGATAACGGCTTCGGCCAGTTCCGAGCTTTCGTCCATATCCAGGGGATCGGAGGCGGTTTCCAGGGCACGGACGACGCGGATGATCTCGCCGACCGAGATCCTCCGCCTTTCCCGCGCCAGGTTGTATCCGCCCCTTGGGCCGCGCACGCCGACCAGGATTTCGGCGCGCACAAGGTGCTGCAGAACCTGCTCCAGATAACGCCGGGGAATGCCCTGGCGGCGGGTGATTTCCTTGCTTTGTACGGGCTGGCCGCCGGAATGGTAGGCGATATCGACAACCGCTTCGATGGCGAACAGGACTTTTCGCGATAGCTTGAACATGAGCTTACACCCCGTCCTTAGGCCCGGTGCCGGTGGAGCCGAAGCCGCCGCTACCGCGCTCCGTATCAGGCAAAGTCTCGCTTTCCTTCCAGACAAAGCCGGCCACCGGCGCGACCACCAATTGGGCGATGCGCATGCCGGGCTCGATCACGAAAATGTCGCTGCCATGGTTGATCATGATGGCGCCGATCTCGCCGCGGTAATCGGCATCGATGGTACCGGGCGCATTGACCAGGGTGACGCCGTGGCGCGCCGCCAGACCGGAGCGGGGGCGTACCTGCGCCTCATAGCCTTCGGGCAGCGCGATGGCGAAACCGGTGGGGATGATCTTGCGCTCGCCGGGGTGCAATTCAATGGCCGCGTCGATGGCGGCCATCAGATCGACGCCGGCGGACAAGGGTGTGGCCGCTTCGGGTAGCGGCAAATCCTTGGCATGGGCCAGACGCTGGATGGCGACGCCGATACCGCTCATGGGTTTTTGGATCCGATTTGAATGGCTATGCGCACCGCCAGCCGGCGGCCAACTTCGTCCTTGGTGAGGGTCGGCCAATCCTCGACGCCGCTATCGTCGATCAGGTGAACCGTGTTGTTATCACCGCCGAAGGTGCCGGTGCCCGGGCTCACGTCGTTGGCGAGCATCCAATCGCAGCCCTTGGCGCGGCGCTTTTCGGTGGCCGCCTCGATCAGGTTTTCGGTTTCGGCGGCAAATCCCACCACCAGTGCCGGGCGCGCCCGGGTGTGCTTCGCAAGGGTCGCCAGAATGTCAGGGTTTTCGGTCAATTCCAAGGACGGCGCCTGGCCGTTTTTCTTCAGCTTTTCCGTGGTCTCGCCGGCGGCGCGCCAATCGCCGACGGCGGCGGCGCAGACCACGATATCGGCGGGCAATTCCGCCTCGCAGGCGGCCAGCATCTCCAAAGCCGTGGCCACATGGCGGACGGCGATACCTGAGGGGTCGGCCAGGTTGGTCGGCCCGCTGATGAGAATCGTTTCGGCGCCCTCGGCGGCCAATGCGCGGGCGATGGCATGGCCTTGGCGCCCGGAGGAGCGATTGGCCAGATAGCGCACCGGATCGATCGGCTCATACGTGGGGCCCGAGGTGACCACGGCGCGCTTGCCTTTCAGACGGCCGCCGCCTTGCAGGGCATTTTGCACCGCTTCGGCGATATCGGCGGGCTCCGCCATGCGGCCATAGCCGAACTCGGCGCAGGCCATGTCGCCTTCCACGGGGCCGATAAAACGAATGCCGCGGGCGGTCAGATTGCGCACATTGTCTTGCGTTGCGGCGTGCTCCCACATGCGCACATTCATGGCCGGCGCCGCCAGCACCGGCTTGTCGGTGGCCAGCAACGCGGTGGAGGCCAGATCATCGGCAAGGCCGGCATTCATTTTGGCCAGGATATCGGCGCTGGCCGGCATCACCAGAAGCAAATCCGCGTCCCGGGACAGCTCGATATGGCCCATGTCGTTTTCATCGGTCAGCGAGAACAAATCCTGATAGACCGTGTCGCCGGAAAGCGCGGCCAGCGACAAGGGCGTCACGAACTGGGCGCCGCCCTTGGTTAGGATGCAACGCACGGCATTTCCGCCGGCGCGCAACAGGCGAATAAGTTCCAGGCTTTTATAGGCCGCGATGCCCCCCGATACGATCAGGAGAACGCGTTTAACATCACTCATTGGGATTACCAATAAAAATACGAACCGATATTGTAGTTAATGTATCCCGTTGCCGGGGCAATGGCAAGATTGGGATTATAACTATTTTTCAAGCACTTGCCGGCGGAATCTTTATATCAATATCAGAATAAGAATCAGCGCGGCGATGACCAGCAGGTACATGCGCGAAGTAATCTGGAACCTCGGTTTTTGGGTGCCCATGACGCCGAGGACAGATTTGGGGTCGATCTTCAGCCCGCCACCGGCGATCACCGAGGCGCTTTTTTCGATATCGGCGACCACCTTCGGCAACCGGCGAAGGCCTTCGGCAACCTCGGCGACGGCCTCGGCGATGACCGCTTCGGGACCCATATTGTCTTCCATCCAGCTCTCGACCAGCGGTTGCGCGAGGAACCACATATTGGCCTCGGGATAAATCTTGCGCCCCACCCCTTCGGCCACCAGCATGGTTTTTTGCAGCAGCAATAGCTGCGGCTGGGTTTCCATCTCGAAGGTTTCGGTGACCTGGAACAGTTGTGACAACAGCCGCGCGATGGAAATCTCGTTTTGCGGCCGGTCCAGGATCGGCTCGGCGATAGACCGGCAGGCCTGGGCGAAGGCTTCAACGGATTTGTCGGCCGGAACGTAGCCAGCCTCGAAATGGATCTCGGCAACCCGGCGGTAATCCCGGTTCAGGAAATTCATCAGCATTTCGCCGAGATAGCGGCGGGTTGGTTTGTCCAGCCGGCCCATGATGCCGAAATCGACGGCGATGATGCCGCCATCATCGCCCACGAACAGATTGCCGGGATGCTGATCGGCGTGGAAATAGCCGTCCCGGAAGACTTGTTTGAAAAACGCCGCCGCAGATTTTTTTAAAATTTCGTCGGGTTGCAATCCGGCGTCGATCAGAGCCTGGCGCTCATCGATGGGGATGCCGCCGACCCGCTGCAGGGTCATCACCCTCCGGGCGGTGCGGCTCCAATCCACCGATGGCACGCGAAAGCTGGCATCGCCGGAAAAATTTTCCGCCAATTCTCCGGCGGCGGCGGCTTCCAGGCGCAAGTCCATTTCCATGCGCACGGTTTCTTTGAAGGTGCGGATGATCTCCAACGGTTTCAGCCGGCGCAATTCGGGCCGGGTGCGTTCGGCCATGCCCGCCAGCCACTGAAACAATTCGAAATCCTTGGCGAAGGCCTCTTCGATGCCCGGGCGCAGCACCTTGACGGCCACTTCTTCAGCCTCGCTGGTGACCGCGAAATGCACCTGCGCGATGGAGGCGGCGGCGATCGGCGCATCGTCAAAAGACTGAAACAGGCTGTCCATATCCGCATCTAGCTCGCGGGCGATGGTGGCGCGCGCCTCGGCGCCCGAAAATGGCGGCAGATGGTCCTGCAGTTCCGACAGATCGGCGGCCACCTCGTCGCCCAGAAAATCGGACCGGGTGGATAGCGCCTGACCCAATTTGATGAAACTGGGGCCCAATTCCTGCAAGGCCGCCGCCAATCGCTCTCCGGGCCGCCCGGCGGTTTCCTTGCGCGCCAGCAGCTTGGCGGCGCGCACCAGGCCGGGTGCGATCTCGGCGGTTTCCAAGGGAAACAGGGCATCGTGCCTGGCCAGCGTGCGGGCGATGCCGAACAGACGATAAATATTGCGGACCGACGAAAACATCCTCAGATACGCCGCGCCCAATGAATGGCGGCGATGCCGGCGCTCAAATTCTGGAACTTCGGCGCGTGCAATCCGGCTCGCCCGATCATATCTGCAAAGCTTTCCTGGTCCGGAAAGCGGCGGATGCTTTCGGCGAGGTACAGATAGGAGCCCCGGTCCTGGGCCACGATCTGGCCCAGCCAGGGCAACACATTAAAGGAATAGCGGTCATAAAGGGCGGCCAGGGCCGGGATCGCCACATGGCTGAATTCGAGGCAGAAGAAGCGCCCGCCCGGACGCAACACCCGCCGGGCTTCGCTAAGCGCCGCGCCCAGTTGGGTGACATTGCGAAGGCAAAAGGCGGTGACATAGACATCGGCGCTGGAATCGGCAAACGGCAGGGCTTCGGCGTTGCCGCAAATCCAGCCCGGACCCGCCGCCATGCCCTTGTCGGCGGCGCGCCCGCGCCCGGTTTCCAGCATCTCCAGATTGATATCGCAGATGCGGACATCACCGGCGCCGGCATTCATCATGCGAAAGGCAATGTCGCCGGTGCCGCCGCCGACATCGATAATCCGGTCGTCGCGCGTTGGCCTGAGGCGGCGCACCAGCTCGGCCTTCCAGGCGCGGTGCACGCCGGCGCTCATCAAATCGTTCATCAAATCGTAGCGCCCGGCGACGCTGTCGAACACGTCCCGCACCAGCCGTGTTTTTTCCTCCGGCGACACGCTTTGGCGGCCGAAATTTACCTTTGATGCACTGCCCGGCGGCGGCGTTGGCGGCGGCACGGCGCCGGTTACCTGGTTTGTATCTTCAGACATCGCAGGACCATAGCCGAAGACTTCCAAAACCGCTACTTTGTTGCCATGCCCGAATTGCCCGAAGTCGAAACCGTGCGCCGTGGCTTGGCGCCGGCACTGGAAAACGCCACCCTGACCGCGGTCGAGGTGCGCATCCCCAAACTCCGTTGGCCGCTGCCGCCCGATCTGGCCGAACGGCTGGTCGGCAACCGCGTCGAGCGGCTCACCCGGCGGGCCAAATATTTGCTGGTCCATATGAGCGATGGCTGCGTCGTGATTATTCATTTGGGCATGAGCGGCCATATGACCGTGTGGCCCAAGGACGCGCCAACCCCCGGCCGCCACGATCACATCGATTTTGTGACCGACGCCGGCGCGGTAATCCGCTTTACCGATCCGCGCCGATTTGGCGCCGTGCTGTTGGATCACGCCGATACCATCGATGACCACAAACTGCTTTCCAAGCTGGGGCCCGACCCCTTGTCCAACCAGTTCAACGCCGGCGAACTGGCGCGCCGTCTCAAGGGCCGTTCGAGCCCGATCAAGGCGGCGCTCATGGATCAGCGTATCGTCGCCGGGCTCGGTAATATCTATGTGTGCGAGAGCTTGTTCCGGTCCGCCATATCGCCGAAACGCAAATCGGGAACCGTGCAGGGCAAGCGCGCCGAGGCCTTGTGCGCCGCAATCCGCGGCGTCCTTTCCGACGCCATCGCCGCCGGCGGCACCAGCCTTCGCGACCATGTTTCGCCGGACGGCACGCTCGGCTATTTTCAACATCAATTCAGCGTCTATGGGCGCCAAGGGGAGGCCTGTCCGGGATGTACCTGCGATATCGAAAAAACCGGTGGAATCCAAAGGCTGGTCCAGGCTGGCCGGTCCACATTTTATTGTTCCAGGCGGCAGCGCTAGCCGCATTACTGCTGGCCGGTTTGGGTGCACTTAAGCCGGCGGCGGCGCAATTCGTTCCCGGCATCGCCGAACTGCCGGTGCTGGCGGGACTGACGCCTGAGCCCGAGGGACCGGTGGTGTTCGATACCCCCGAAGGCCGGATCGTGACCACCAGCCTCACCGGCGCCGTTGCTGAAAATGCGGTTCGCGATTTCTATGGTGCGACGCTGGTGCAGCTCGGATGGCGCAAGCTGGCGGCGGGTCATTTCCGCCGTGAAGGCGAAAGTCTGCGCTTGCGCATATCGCCCTTGCAAGGCAATCGCATTCGGCTTGGCATCCGTCTTGCGCCAGTCTCCGGCTCCCCGCCTTGAAGGCAACCCCCGCTACCCGGTGTTTTTAAAGCCTGACGTTCGTTTCCGGGGCTTGACGCGCCCCCGGCCCCCTTATATAAACCCGCCCTTCGCCCCCTGACTTACGGAAGAATATCAATGGCCAACATTCGTTCGGCAAAGAAGCGTATCCGGCGCACATCGCGCCAGGTCGTCGTCAATAGAAACCGCGTCGGCGGTGTTCGCACGTCGATCAAAAAGGTCGAGCAGGCGATCCTTGAGGGTGACGCGGCAGCGGCCAAGTCTGCCTTTCAAGACGCCCAGCCGATGATTATGCGTGGCGCCCAGAAAGGCATCATGCACCGCAACAAAGCGTCCCGCACCCTGTCGCGTCTGTCGGCCCGGGTCAAAGCCATCCAAGCCTGATTTCTTCGCCGCCGGAAGACGTCTTGAAGCCGCATGTCATTCATGCGGCTTTTTTGATGGGCGCTTCCAATTTGGCCAAAAATTGGCGCGATTCGAAATTGGCTAGACTGTCAAGAAGATTATTTTAGACGTTCTCTTTTCGGTCCTGTTGAATCAAAATTTATTGCCGAGTAAATTCTTGGTGTCGCGCGGCAATGAAAATTCAAAGATTTCGGACAACGCATGACTTGTAAAGTATTCACACAGGGCTTTTGAGGTTCCGTAAATTCAGTAAAAATTAAAAAATTTCAGTATTCACCAAAGGATACTTGGATAACCTAAGTAAGTAGCAATAATAAATAAAGTGCCAACAAGGCTTCAGCCGGAACGTTTTTTCGGCATATGGGCGGGAATATTCGTTCATATCTGGGACTATTCAGGGGGGGGGGGCAAATATGTTCTCTATTTTGCCTCTAAATAAAAGTTCGCGATGCCAGACGGCGGTTCGGCGGGCCGGGTTGTAGGCTCTAGCGTCCAGGTGGGTGGTATATTGATGGCTGGCAATTGAATGAATACGTCTCGCGATGATCAACAACTTCAGACGGAATGGTATCGGGTCTCCTCCCGGCTAAAGGCCGAGATTGGAGACACCGCGTTTGAGAATTGGGTGAAGCCTATTTCGGTTTCCGGGCTGGAAGGCAGCGAAGTGCGCTTGGGCGTGCCCAGCCGCTTCATGCGCGATTGGGTCAAGGCCAATTACCTCGACCGGCTGAAGGAATTGTGGGCCGGCGAGAATGAGAATGTGCATTCGGTTCAGGTGCGCGTCGTTCCCAAGTCGAAAGTCCGCCCGAGCGAAGAGGCCGAACAAGAAGAAACGCCGGTCGAGACCGCCCAGAGCGCTGCGCCGGCGACCGGATGGTCGGCTGCCTCCGATATCTCGGCGCCGCTGGATGCCAGATTTGTTTTCTCCAAATTCGTGGTCGGCAAACCCAACGAGTTTGCCTATGCCGCCGCGCGCCGGGTGGCCGAGGCGCCTTCGGTGCCGTTTAATCCATTGTTCCTTTATGGCGGCGTCGGGCTTGGCAAGACCCATCTGATGAACGCCATTGCCTGGGAAATTCAGCAGCGTGATCCAACCCGGACAGTGATGTATCTGTCGGCGGAAAAATTCATGTACCGGTTTGTGCGCGCCTTACGCGAGCAAAATACCGTCGATTTCAAAGATCAGTTCCGCTCGGTCGATGTTCTGATGATCGATGACGTTCAATTCATTGGCGGACGCGATGCGACCCAGGAAGAATTTTTCCACACCTTCAACGCCCTCGTTGATCAGGGCCGCCAGATCATTTTGTCGGCGGACAAATCGCCCTCGGACCTGGAAGGGGTCGAGGAACGCCTCAAATCGCGCCTCAATTGCGGACTGGTCGCCGATATTCACGCCACCACCTATGAATTGCGCCTGGCCATCTTGGAATCCAAGGCTGAACAGATTGAAATCGACGCGCCGCAAAAAGTGCTCGAATTCCTGGCCCATAAAATCACCTCCAATGTTCGCGAATTGGAGGGGGCGCTCAACCGGGTGGCGGCGCATACGCAACTGATCGGGCGCGAGCTGACCTTGGAGACCACGCAAGAGGTGCTGCACGATCTGCTGCGCGCCAACGACCGCCGGGTCACCATTGAAGAAATCCAAAAACGGGTGGCCGAGCATTTCAATATTCGCGTGTCGGACATGCATTCGGCGCGCCGCGCCCGCTCGGTGGCGCGCCCGCGTCAGGTTGCCATGTATCTGGCCAAGCAATTGACGTCGCGCTCGTTACCGGAAATCGGACGCAAATTCGGCGGCCGCGACCACACCACGGTGATGCACGCGGTGAAAAAAGTGGATGAATTGCGCGACCACGATTCGACTTTTGCCGAAGATGTGGAACTGTTGCGCCGGATGCTCGAAGGCTGAGCCGTCCGCCGGTTGCTCTTCCGTTTGCCGATCATTGGCCGATCAATGTTCGAACAATGGCCGGTGCCCCAAAAAGGCTGCCGCCGCCTTCGAAATTGCTTCGGTTTTCAATGATATTTGCTATAATAACGGGCGAATCGTTTTGCCGTTCCCGGCGTCCCTTGTTTGCCGGGGCACGGCGCGGGATTTGTAAGAACATTAACAAAACACGCATGCGCGGCATTTGTGTGAATTTTTTAGGCAGGGCCGGCAACCTTTGACCATAGGGAACGAACAAAACCCATGAAAATTACCATCGAACGCGGTTTGCTGCTGAAGGTTCTCGCCCATATTCAAAGCATCGTCGAGCGGCGCAACACCATACCGATATTGTCCAACGTGAAGTTTGATGCCCCAGACGGGCGGCTCAGCCTCAACGCCACCGATATGGATCTGGATATCGTCGAAACAATCCCCGCCGATGTATCTGTGGCCGGCTCGACCACGGCGCCGGCGCACACCTTGTTCGATATTGTCCGCAAGCTTCCCGAAGGCGCCCAGGTAGAGCTTGATTGTACCGGCGGCGACGGCCAATTGGTTTTGGTTGCCGGGCGCTCCCGGTTCACGCTGAGCTGCCTTCCGACCGATGATTTTCCGGTGCTGTCCGGCGGCGAGCTGCCGCACAGCTTTGCCATATCAGTGGACGAGCTGAAAAATCTGATCGATCGCACCCGCTTTGCCATCTCGACCGAGGAAACCCGCTATTATCTGAACGGCATATATATTCATGCCGCCGACAATGACGGCACGCCGGTTTTGCGCGCCGTGGCCACCGACGGCCACCGGCTGGCCAGCGTCGATTTGCCGCGGCCCGAGGGTGCCGCCGACATGCCGGGCGTCATCGTGCCCCGGAAAACGGTCACCGAGCTTCGCAAATTGATCGAGGATGCCGAGGGTGAGGTGCAGCTATCGCTGTCCGAAACCAAGATACGGTTCGCCTTCGAAGATTGTGTGCTGACCTCCAAATTGATCGACGGCACGTTTCCCGATTATGACCGGGTTATCCCGGCGGAAAACGACAAGGAGCTGGAAGTTGACGCCAAGCAGTTCGCGGCGGCGGTTGACCGGGTATCGGCGATCTCGACGGAGAAGTCCCGCGCCGTCAAATTGAGCCTGTCGGCCGGTAATCTGATGCTGTCGGCGAGCAGTCCCGATAATGACACGGCGACCGAGGAATTGTCCGTGAATTACGATTCCGGCGAGATCGAGATCGGCTTTAATTCACGTTACCTGTTGGATATCACTCAGCAGATTGACGGCGAATTGGCCCGCCTCAAGCTGTCCGACGCGGCCTCGCCGACTTTGGTTCAGGATTCCGGCGATGACAGCGCGCTTTACGTCTTGATGCCGATGCGCGTTTAAGAGGATGCACTCCTGAATTTGATGGAAAATGCCACGCGTGATTCCAGAAACGCCGGCGGTGCCGGCAGCCTGGACCAGGAATTGGCGCGAATTTCGGTTCGCAGGCTCAGCCTCACCGATTTCAGGAGTTACCCGTTTGTCCGCCTGGAAACCGATAGCCGTCCGGTGGTGCTGACCGGACCCAACGGCGCCGGCAAAACCAATCTGCTGGAAGCCCTGTCCTATCTTGTTCCAGGCCGTGGTTTGCGCCGGGCGCCCTTGTCCGAGGTTGGCCGCGTCGACGCAAAAGGCGCAAACGATGGCGGCGGCCCTCGTGCCTGGGCGGTGGCGGCGCGTATCGAGCGGGGCGGTAATGAAATGGATTTGGGCACCGGCTATCTGCAGAACGGCGCGGAAAACGAGCGCGCGCGCCGGGTGATCAAGCTGGATGGCGCGCCGGCAAAGAACCAGGCCGAGCTGGGACGTCAGATCAGCGCTCAATGGCTGACCCCGCAAATGGACCGGTTGTTTCTGGAGGGGCCATCGGCGCGCCGCCGTTTCATCGACCGGCTGATTTTGGGCTTTGATCCGGACCATGCCGGGCCGCTCAATGCCTATGAGCAGAGCCTGCGCAATCGCAACCGGCTTTTGCGCGACGGCTCCTCGGATCAGGACTGGTTCAATTCGGTCGAAGATTCGCTGGCGAGCCACGGCGTTGCCGTCGCCGTCCGCCGCCGCGATGCTATTGCCCGGCTTGGCCCGGTCGCCGCCCGCGGGCCGGGCCCCTTTCCGGGCGCCATTATTTCGCTCGGCGGCGCGCTGGAAGATTGGCTGGCCGCCGGCCCGGCTCTGGCCGCCGAAGATCAAATGCGCCAAGCTCTCAGCGACAGCCGGGCTAAAGATGCGGCGGCGAACGGCACCTCGATCGGTCCGCACCGCAGCGACGTTTTGGTCCGTCATTCGGACGCCGGGCTGGAAGCGGCGCGCTGTTCGACCGGCGAGCAAAAGGCCTTGTTGGTTTCCATCGTGTTCGCGGCCGCCCAATTGCAGGCCGAGGACCGGGGACACAGCCCCCTTTTGCTGCTCGACGAGGTTGCCGCCCATCTCGACAATACGCGCCGGGGCGCCTTGTTCGAACTGGTTGCCGCGCTTGGCGCGCAGGCCTGGATGACCGGCACCGACGAAGCGGTGTTCGAGGCGCTGGGCGCCGCCGCGCAAAGATTTCGCATCGATAACGGCCGCATAACACCGGTTGACTGATCCCAAATTTAACCGGGCGCCAAAATGGGCGCCGGGGCTCTTGATAAGGAAACGGATTGTATGAGCGATAATGACATCGAGGACGAAGGCGAAGAGCCTACAGCCGCTGATGAAAATGGCGGCGAAGGCAATGAAGCTTACGATGCGCAATCGATCAAGGTTTTGCGCGGGCTCGATGCGGTGCGCAAGCGTCCCGGTATGTATATCGGCGATACCGACGACGGATCGGGCCTGCACCACATGGTCTATGAGGTGGTGGACAACGCCATCGACGAAGCCCTCGCCGGGCATTGCGACAAGGTCACGGTTCAACTGAACGGCGACGGTTCGGTAACGGTCACCGATAACGGGCGCGGCATTCCGGTGGATATCCACGAAGAAGAGGGCGTGCCGGCGGCGGTGGTGATCATGACCCACCTGCATGCGGGCGGCAAATTCGATCAAAACTCTTACAAGGTATCGGGCGGTTTGCACGGCGTCGGCGTTTCCGTGGTCAACGCCCTTTCCAGCGATTTGAAACTGCGCATTTGGCGCGACGACAAGGAATATGTGCTCGGCTTCAAGGACGGTGAGCTGCATGCGCCGATGGAGATAACCGGTGATGCGGACGGGCAAACCGGCACCGAGGTTACCTTTGTGCCGTCGCCGAAAACTTTCACCAACCTGGAATTTGACTTTGCCACCTTGGAGCATCGTCTGCGCGAGCTTGCCTTCCTCAATTCCGGCGTTGCCTTGTCGCTGACCGATGCGCGTCATGTGGATGTTAAAACCGTCGACATGCTTTACGAGGGCGGTTTGCTCGAGTTTGTGACGTATCTGGACCGCGCCAAAACGGCGCTCAATCCGACCATTTTGGTTAGCGGCGAAAAGGACGGCGTGACCCTGGAAGTGGCGCTGCAATGGAACGACAGCTACCACGAAAACACTTTGTGCTTTACCAACAATATCCCGCAGCGCGACGGCGGCACCCATCTGGCCGGCTTTCGCGGCGCGCTGACGCGCACCATCAACGCCTATGCCGAAACCGAGGGATTGTCGAAAAAAGCCAAGGTGTCGATCACCGGCGATGACGCCCGCGAAGGCATGACCTGCGTGTTGTCGGTGAAGGTGCCGGACCCCAAATTTTCGTCGCAAACCAAGGACAAATTGGTGTCGTCCGAGGTGCGCCCGATCGTTGAGAGCATTCTCGGCGAAAAGTTGAACCAGTGGTTCGAGGAGCATCCGGCGGAAGCCAGAAAGGTGATCGGCAAGATCGCCGAGGCCGCCGCCGCCCGCGAAGCCGCCCGCAAGGCGCGCGAATTGACGCGGCGCAAGGGCGCCCTCGATATTTCATCGCTGCCGGGCAAGCTCGCCGATTGCCAGGAAAAGGATCCCGCCAGAAGCGAAATATTCATCGTCGAGGGTGATTCCGCCGGCGGCTCCGCCAAACAGGGGCGCGACCGGTCCAATCAGGCGATCCTGCCCTTGCGCGGCAAAATCCTCAATGTGGAGCGCGCCCGCTTTGATAAAATGTTGTCCTCCGCCGAGATCGGCACGCTGATCACGGCGCTTGGCACCGGTATCGGTCCCGAAGATTTCAATCCGGAAAAATCGCGCTACCACAAGATCATCATCATGACCGACGCCGATGTGGACGGCAGCCATATCCGGACCCTTTTGCTCACCTTCTTTTACCGGCAAATGCCGGAATTGATCGACCGCGGCTACCTTTATATCGCCCAGCCGCCGCTGTATCGGGCCAAGCACGGCAATTCCGAGGTGTACCTCAAGGATGATCGGGCTCTTGACGATTATCTTATCGATGTCGCGGTCGATGAATGCATATACAAAACCGCCGATGACGGCGAGGTCGGCGGCGAGGAGCTGCGGGAATTGGTCGAGCAGGCGCGCCTCGCCAAGGCCCAGTTGACCGGATTGATCACCCGCGTGCCCCTGAAAATCGTCGAACAGGCGGCTATTCTGGGCGCCCTTAATCCCGATGTGCTTAGCAACCCCGAACAAGCCAACGAGGTGGCGGTCTACATCGCCAAACGTCTTGATGCACTGGAATCCGAGGTTGACCGCGGCTGGCAGGGCGAGGCTCTGGAAGACGGCGGCTTGTCGTTTATGCGGGTTTTGCGCGGCGTTCCCGATGGTCCCCACATTATCGACGGCACCGTCATTTCCAGCGTCGAGGCCCGCGCCATCGACCGCCATGCGTCGGAATTGCAAAAGAATTATTCCCGGCACGGAACCCTGGTGGCCAAGGAAACCTCCTATCCCATTCCCGGTCCGGTGTCGCTGATCGATGCGGTGATGGCGATCGGGCGCAAGGGCATCTCAATCCAGCGCTACAAAGGGCTGGGTGAAATGAACCCCGATCAGCTTTGGGAAACGACGCTGGACCCGAACGTGCGGACCCTGTTGCAGATCAAGGCGACCCACGCCGACAGCGCCGAAGACGTGTTTTCGACCCTGATGGGCGATGTGGTTGAGCCGCGCAGGGAATTCATCCAGGAGAACGCGCTCAACGTGGTCAATTTGGACGTTTGATTGGAGGCTGCGCCGATGGACCAAAAAGAGATGGATAAAATTCTCAGCCGTCATGAAGAATGGCGGCGCTCGGGCGCCGACGGCAAACGCGCGGTTTTGATCGATACGGATTTGCGTGGCCTGGATTTGCGCGCCGCCGACTTGCGCAATGCCGACTTGCGCCATGTGGAAGCCTGGCGCGCCAATTTAAAGGGCAGCCGCATCGATCCGGGCGAATTGCACAAATTGCATGGCTGCGAGGCGCCTTAAAGAAGCCTCATGTTAACCCTATTCTAACCGCCATCACCAATAAGGTGTTGGATGGCTGATAATACCGATAAAAATCCGCAACAAGCCGCAGCGCCCGGAGGCTGGCGATGGCTGCGCTTTACTCTCAAATGGGGGCTGACCCTGGCCATATGGGGCGCCCTGTTCGCGGCCTTGAGCGTCGGCTATTTCGCCTACGATCTGCCGTCGGTGGAAGGCGCCGCAAAGGTGCAAAGCCGCCCATCGGTGACGATATTAGCCGCCGACGGCACCGAGATCGCGCAAACCGGCGATGTTTCGGGGGCCGCCGTGCAGGTGCGGGATTTGCCGTTTTTCGTGCCGCAAGCGGTGATCGCCACCGAGGACCGGCGATTTTATGAGCATTTCGGCGTCGATCTGATCGGTATCGCCCGTGCCATTTGGGTGAACGCGCGCGCCGGGCGCATCCGCCAGGGCGGCAGCACGATCTCCCAGCAGGCGGCCAAGAACCTGTTTCTGACCCCGGAGCGGACCATCCGGCGCAAGGTGCGCGAGATCATTCTGGCCCTCTGGCTGGAACATAATTTCACCAAGGATCAGATCCTCACGGTCTATCTCAACCGGGTCTATTTTGGCGCCGGTGCCTATGGCATCGATGCGGCGGCCCGGCGCTATTTCGGCGTGCCGGCGACGCGCCTCAATCTGCATCAAGCGGCGGTCATCGCCGGGCTTTTGAAGGCGCCGTCGCGGCTCAATCCGCTGGTCAATCCGGCCGCCGCCAAAAGGCGCGCCAAAACGGTGATCAGTAATATGCTGGCCGCCGGGTACCTGACCCAAGGCACGTCGCGGCTGGAAACGGCGCGCCCCTTGCGTTTCGCCCAAGCAAGGGCGCGCCAGAAAATCGGCCGTCATTTCACCGACTGGATCACCGAGCAGCTTCCCGACCTGGTAGGTGCCGGCGCCCGCAAGGTGATTGTACGGACCACGCTGGATCCCCGGCTGCAGGCGCTCGCCGAGGGCCAGCTCAAGCGCTATCTGGCGCGCATCGGCAAGGCGTCCAATATCGGCAACGGCGCGTTGGTCATGCTTGGGAGGGACGGCGCCGTGCGCGCCATGGCGGGCAGCCGCGATTATGCCAAAAGCCAGTTCAACCGCGCCGTTCAGGCCATGCGCCAGCCGGGATCGGTGTTCAAGCCGGTGGTGTATCTGGCCGGTTTGCGCGCCGGCATAAGGCCGGAAACGCGGCTCAATGATGCGCCCATCGATATCGATGGCTGGAAGCCCCGCAACTATGATGGCCGCTTCCGGGGCTTCATAACCGCTGCCGAGGGAATGGCCAAATCGGTTAATATCATCGCCGTCAAGATCGCCGAGAAAGCCGGGCGCAACCGGGTCATCGAAGCCGCCCGGGATTTGGGTCTGAGCACCGATCTGCCCGCCCATGCCAGCTTGGCCTTGGGCGCGGCGGAAGTCAGCTTGCTGGAAATGACCGCCGCCTATGCGGTGTTCGCCAATGGCGGAACCGGCGTCTGGGCGCACGGCATCACCGAAATTCGAGGCCAAGGCGGCGCGGTGATTTACCGGCGCGCCGGCGGTGGGCCGGGGCGCGTGGTCAGTGCCGATAACGCCGCCGCCATGAGCCGCATGCTGGCCGGGGTGATCAAATCGGGCACCGGCAAGGCCGCCGCCATCGACCGGCCGGCGGCGGGCAAGACCGGCACCAGCCAGGATTTTCGCGATGCCTGGTTCATCGGCTACAGCGCCGATCTGATCACCGGTATCTGGATGGGCAACGATAACGCCAAACCGATGCGCCAAGTCACCGGCGGCGGCGCGCCGGCGCGCCTTTGGTCCAAGGTCATGTCCAAGGCCCACGCCGGGCGCCCGCCAAGACCGCTGGCCGGTCTGGACGACCAGGAATCATCGGCCTGGCGCCGGGTGCTGCAAAATTTGGACGGCGGCGGTTAACCAGTTTCGCCGTTCATGCCTTGGATGGTTGCCGTGGTGCTGAAGCCGTCTTCCAGCTCGGCCAGCAATATTTCGCCGCCATAGGATTTGATGATGGCCGCTTCGGGCAATTCATCGACGGCGTAATCGGCGCCTTTGACGAACACGTCGGGCTTGATGGCGCCGATCAGCGCCTCTGGCGTATCTTCGGCGAAGATGACCACCATATCGACGGCTTCCAGGGACGCGATCACCTCGGCGCGGGCGGCTTCGTTCTGGATCGGCCGATCAGGGCCTTTCAGGCGCTGGGTGGAGGCGTCCGAATTGATGCCGATAACCAGCCGCCCGCAGGCGTTTTTGGCCTTGCGGATGACCGCCAGATGGCCCGGATGCAACAGATCAAAACAGCCGCTGGCGAGGCCGATTTTGGCCCCTTGAGCGCGCCATTCCCGCAACTGGCCGAGCGCCGCGTCCAGGGTCTTAACCTTGTCGCCGCGCCCCGATGGCAGAGCCCCCAACAACGCGGCGGCCACATCGCCGCTGGTGGCGACCGCCGTGCCCACCTTGCCTACCACGATACCGGCAGCCACGTTGGCCAGTTGCACCGCCTGATCTTCGCCCAGTCCGGCTGCCAGGGCGACGCCAAGGGTGGCGGCAACCGTGTCGCCGGCGCCCGATACGTCGAACACTTCGCGGGCGTGGGCGGGAAAATGGCGAACCTCGCCGCCGTCCCCGATCAGCGTCATGCCATCGGCGCTGCGCGTGGCGAGAACCCGATCGATCTTGTGGGCGGCAATAAGGTGGCGGGCGGCGGCGGCGATATCGGCATCGCTCTGGACCGGCAAGCCGCTGGCTTCGCCCAATTCCTTGCGGTTGGGGGTGATAAGCTGGGCGCCGCCGTAGGCGCTATAATCAAAGCCTTGGGGATCGACGATGACGGTGACGCTGCGCGCCCTGGCCAGCTTGATCAAGTCACCGGCCACACCATCGGCCAGCACGCCCTTGGCGTAATCGGCCAAAATCATCACCGGGCATGTTTTAAGGGCCGCTTCGGCGGCGGCCAAAAGCCTGGCCCGCAAATCCTTGGCCAACGGCGCCACGGTTTCGTCGTCGGCGCGCATCATCTGCTGGCCGGACGCGATATAGCGGGTCTTGATGGCGGTTTTGCGGCTCCTATCGGTAAAGACTTCAAATTCAGCACCGGACAATTCCGATAGCAGGCCGTTCACTTCGGCGCCCGCCTCATCCTCGCCGATGACCGACAGAAAATGAACCGCCGCGCCGAGGCCGGCGGCGCCCCTGGCCACGTTGCCGGCGCCGCCGAGCATGGAAATATGCTCGCCGGTGCGAAATACCGGGATCGGCGCTTCCGGCGAAATGCGGCTGACATCGCCATAGACGAAACGGTCCAGCATCACATCGCCGACACAAAGCACGCGCGCCGCCGCCATTTTTTCGAGGCCGGCGGCCAAAGCGCTGTGATCGGCGGGGGTCATGATTTGGCTCTCAAATTCTGACCAAGATCGATGCGCGCGCCGGCGCTGAGGGAATCCAGGATCGCCATGGTGGCCATGCTGGTTTCGATCAACTCGTTCTCGTCGATGACCGGGCCGTCATTTTTCACCCCGTCCACGAACGCCTTGAGGGCGCCAGCGAAGCCCTTGTCCTGGCTGGCTGATGTCTTTTGCGCCGATCCGTTTTCGGTGATGGTCAGGGTGCGGAAATTGTCGATGAATACCACATTGCCGCCGGCATAAATCTCAATCCATTCCTTCGGGTGCGCGGCGTCGCCAAGCGACGTATAGGCAATGGTTGCCAAGGAGCCGTCTTCGAAACGCAGGCTGGCGCTGACATCATCGCCGGAGCCGCCATCGATGCGCGCCGCGTCGGCTTGAACCGAAATGATGCCAGAGCCCGCGAAAAAGCGCGCCAGATCAACAAAATGGCAAACCTCGCCAAGGATACGGCCGCCGCCTTCATCTCGGTTCTGGATCCAGCTATCGGCGGGCACCGGACCCGCATTGATGCGGAAGATTATGAATTTGGGGCCCGTCTGCCCGTCCAGCCATTGCCGCGCCTTGACGGCAAGGGGCGCGAAGCGGCGGTTGAAGCCGACTTGAAAAAACGCGTCCGAGGCGGTGCGGGCGGCCATAATCTCGTCGATCCCGGCTTGGTTCAGCGCCAGCGGCTTTTCCACCAGCACCGGCTTGCCGGCGGCCAAGGCGCGGCACACATATTCGGCGTGGCTGTCGTGGCGGGTGGCGACGATCACGGCGTCGATATCGCCGTCGTCAAACACCGCCGCGGCGTCGGTTGCGGCTTGTCCAAAACCGAAATTCTCAGCCGCATGGTCCGCCGAGGCGCCCCGGTTGGCGACGATGGTGGCCAGCTCGGCGCCCGCCAGTTTCTTTAGTTGCGGCAGAAGCACGGCGCCGGCGAACTGCCCGGCGCCGATAACGCCGATGCGGCAGCGATCGGACTTAGGCCGCGCCGTTTTTGTAATGGCCGGCGGGGCCAGCGTTTCTTCGTCGCGATAGTTGAGCACGACGCCCATATGGGCCTCGCCGCCGCCGAGCACCATGGCGTAGGCATCCTCGGCATCATTAATGTCAAAGCGGTGGCTGATCATCGGCTCGACATCCAGCCGGGGGCCATCGGTGGCCATCAGGCGGAGGCATTCGGCCAGGTTTTCGGTTTCCGTCCAGCGTACATAGCCGGGCGGATAGGTTTGGCCGCGCTGCTCATAATCGGCGTCGTAGCGGCCCGGCCCGTAGGAGCGCGATACCACCACGGACAGCTCCTTCTTCATAAACTCGGCATAGGAAAATTCGGTTCCAGACGCGCCCACCAGGCAGATGCGCGCCCGGTCGCGGGCGATGGCGGCGGCGGTTTGGAACGGCTCGGCACTATCGGTGGCCGCGGCGATCAGAATGCCATCGCAGCCGAGGCCGCGCGTCATCTCCCGGGCGGTGCTTTCGGCGTTGCCTTCGCCCAAATTTAATGTGGCTTCGGCGCCCAATTGTCTGGCCAGATCAAGGCGCGCCTGATCGTAATCCAAGACCAGCGTGCGCACCCCGGCAAGGCGCAGAAACTGGGCCGCCAACTGGCCGACCAGACCGGCGCCGATGACGGCGGCGCATTCGCCCAGCCGGGCATCCAAATTGCGCACCGCATGCAGGGCAACGGCGCCGAGGGTGGCGAAGGCGGCCAGCTCGTTGCCAAGGCCGGCCGGTATGGGTACCGCCAGATTGCGCGGCACAATGCAATATTCCGCGTGATTGGCGACGCCGGCGCCGGCCATGGCGATCCTATCGCCGGTGCGGAATATCCCTTCCAGGCCGCTGCCCACCCGAACCACTTCGCCGGCCGCCGAATAGCCCAGGGGCAGCGGCTCATCGAGGCGCGCCATGACCGCGGAATAGGTCGCACGAAGGCCATCGGTCTTGGCCTTGGCGAGCACTTTTTTGACCAGGTCCGGGCGCGCCTGAGCCTTGCCGGCCAGGCTTTTTTTGGCGAATTCGACGACCATGCGCTCGGTCCCCGCCGAGATCACCGAGGCGCGGGTGCGCACCAGAATCTCGCCGGCGCCGGGATTGGGGGCCGGCACGTCCTTGACCGCCAGCTTGCCCGAACGGGCGCTTTGCATGACTTGTTTCATTTGCCCCTTTTACCCGCTTTTCAAGGCACTATGCAAAGCCCCGGCATAAAAGCGGCCCTGAAACCGCCGGAGATTACGAATTTGAACGGAACCGGGCGGCTTCGATTGCCGAATTCGCCCCGTCGCACTTGCTTGGCGATGGCGGCTGTGCCACCCTCTGGCCAACTTCAATGGAGGACAACAATGGCTACGAAATACCATTTAATCAGTTCCAAAACCTGACCCTGGGTTCAGCGCGCCGTGATTCTTTTGCGTGCCAAGGACATCGACTTCGAAGTGACCTATATCAACCTTCAGGAAAAGCCCGATTGGTTTCTTGAAATCTCGCCCCACGGCAAGGTGCCGGTGTTGAAGGTGGATGATGAGATTCTGTTCGAATCCAACGCCATCGCCGAGTTCCTGGACGAAATGGTGGCGCCGAGATTGCACCCGGAAAACCCGATCAAGCGGGCCCGCAACCGGGCTTGGACCGATTATACGCCGACCTGGTCGAGCGCTTTCGGCAAGGTGAACTACGCCAAGACCAAGGAAGATCTGGATGCGGCGCTGGAAGCCCTTCCGGTGGTTTTGGCCAAGCTCGAAGGGGCGCTGGAATCCGAGCGCGGCAATGACGGGCCATTTTTCAATGGCGACAAATTGTGTCTCGTGGATGCCGCTTACGCGCCGTCCCTGCAACGCTTCCAGATGATCGAAAATATCGTTCATTCGGGCGCCCTCGACGGCTTTCCAAAGCTCAAAGCCTGGTCGGATGCGTTGTTGGCCGAAGACGCCATCATCAATTCCGTTGCCGAAGATTTCGGCGATGCCTTCAACGCCGCCCTCAAGCGGCGGGAGACATATTGCGGCACGCTGATCGAGACCGCAGCGGCAGCCGAATAAGACAGGAATTAGTTTTTGGGGCGCGGGCTCGCCGCCGTTTGGCGAAACCGCGCCCCATTTATTTGCGCCCAGCGCCTGTAAAGGATCCAAATGACAGATACGCCGGCCCAATCCGGCGGCGGCGCATCGCGTGGTTCCGGCAATATCCAGGGTATGGTCTGGATCATGCTGGCCTCGGCCGTGTTCGCCATCAATTTCACCCTGATCCGCAAGCTGGGAGCTGAAATTCATGCTTTTGAGCTGGTATTTTTCCGCAATCTGTTCGGGTTCCTGTTCCTGATTCCATTTCTTATTCGATCCGGGCGGCAAGGTCTTGTCCCGGCGCGCCCCGGTTTGATGGCGCTGCGCGGCCTGATGCAGACCTTCGCCTTGTTGTTTTGGTATTGGGCGCTGATCGTGACGCCGTTTGCCATGGCGGTATCGTTGAGCTTGTTGGAGCCGATCTTTGCATCGGTCATCGCCATCCTGGTTTTGCGCGAAAAATCCAGTCCGGCGCGTTGGATGGTGGTGATCATCGGGCTCGCCGGTTCGCTGATCATCATCCGGCCGGGTTTCCAGGCGGTGTCCCTGGGCGCGCTCGCGGCGCTGGCGTCCGCCGTCTTTTGGGGCGTGTTCCTGATCGTCGGCAAGGTGCAGACGCGCGTCGATACGGTGGTTTCCGTGGTCGCCTATCCAACCCTCCTGGTGGTGCCCCTGGCCTTGATCCCGGCAAGTTTTGTCTGGCAATGGCCGAGCCTGGAGCAATATTTCTGGCTGTTCATGACCGGCGTGTTGTCCAGTGCCGCCGGTCTGATGTTCGCCAAGGCCTATCAGGTGGGCGAGGTGACGGCGGTGTCGCCGATGTCGTTTTCGCGGCTGATATTCGCGGCCATCGTCGGCTTTGTGTTTTTCTCGGAAATTCCGGAAATCTGGGTCTGGGCCGGCGGCGCCGTGATCATCGCCGCCGGCATCTATCTCGGCCGCATCGAGGCCCGCCTGGCACGCGCCGTCTAAGGAGTTTTCAGGCGCGCCGCATCCTGTTACACAAGGGCCATATCGCCGTAAAAAGGAGTTGCGAACGTGACCGACGAAGAGCAGGCCCGGGTCCAGAAATATCTGCGCGACAAATTCGGCAATACCCATATTACCCTTCGTGAGCGGCCTCAGGCCGATGGATCGGTGGAGGTTTATATCGGCGAGGAATTTGTCGGCATCATCTATAAAGACGATGAGGATGGCGACGTTTCCTTCGATTTCAATATGTCCATTTTGGAATTCGATTTGCCCGACATGCCCGGCCCTGGCGGCTAGAGCGGTTCAGGACAGATGCGCGCCCTGGCAATTGGCATCGGCGCTGTCGCCTTGTTGGCCGGTTGCGTCGCCTCCAGCCGGGAATCCCAAAACAAGGAATTTGCAGCCACCATCACCGATGCCGGCTGCGCCCAGGCCAGGCATTTTCTTAAGCTCGCCGGTGGGACGTTGGCGGCCGGGCAGCAGAAACCATTTCTGCGCGCCGGCTGCAGCAATGATCATCTCATTATCCAAAGCAACGGCATCCCCAATTTCGAATTTGTGCCGGTGACCCCCAATCCGCTGCAGGCGCAGAATTACACCTGGCGCATTCCAAGGCGCCCCGGCATCGCCGCTGCCAAGCAACAGGTTCCGCTGTTGGGTCCGATCGCCGTGGCGGTCAATGGCTTGCCCATCTACGGCCCCAACGAGGCGCCCCAGCACGGCACCGCCGACCCCCTGCTGGACCAGCTTTTGGATTTCTGCAACGGCCATACAGCGCGCGGCGGGGTCTATCATTTCCACGTCATGCCGCGCTGCCTGTTTGATCGCATTGATGGGCGCACGTCGCTGGTGGTCGGTTATGCCTTCGACGGCTATCCCATTTTGGCGCCATGGGAATGCACCGACCGGTCCTGCCAAACGGTGCGCAAGATCAAATCGAGCTGGCGCAAAATGGACAGCCAGCGCCATGTCTGGCGGTCCAATAAATATCAGGCCGGCGCCGGTGATCTTGACCGCTGCAACGGCATGACGCGGCCCGACGGCACCTACGCCTATTACGCCACCGATACATTCCCCTATTTTCTGGCCTGCTACCACGGCGAGGCGTCCTTCGGCCATGATGGCGCCCGCCGCGCCGGCCCGCCGCCCGGTGGGATTGGACGCCGGCCGCCGGGCCCGCCACCGCGCCGGCCGGGCGGGTTCGGGCCCCGCTACTAGGCCGTGCGCGCGATCATCTTTGTCCTTGCGATCGTTTTCTCATTGGCCGCCCCGGCGGCAGGGGAGATCGCGGTTCGCCTGGATTTTGCCGGCGCCGATCCGGTGATCACCACCGATCTCGGCTATAGCGTGCGCATCGAGCGCGGCCATATTGTCAGCTTCGCGGTTTCGCTGGTGCCATGCTCCAAGGGCAACCGGGCCGGAGGGGCCGGTTCCGGCCTCTTTATTTCCAGCGCCCGGGCCGGCCATGTGAGCGGCTCGTTGCCGGGCCAGTTGATCAAACCGGTGCCTGAGGCCTTGCATCGGGCTCAGCCCACCCTGTTCGGCCAGCTCGCGCCGCCTGAAAGGGACTATTGCCAGGCCCATTATGTGGCTGCCGGGGCGCGCCAGCTTGGCGGGCTGAGCCTGCGCATCGAAGGCGCGTGGCGCCGGGGGAATAGCGCGTGGCGGCAATTCCGCGCCGAATCCTCGGCCAGCTTCGGCGCCTTTTTTGCCTTGCGGGACGCCGCCGGGGCGCCTTACCGGGGCTCCGTCGCCGGCTTCCAAAACCTCACCCTGACCCGGGATTTGCGCCGCCTGTTCGATGGCGTCCGCTTTGCCGATGGCGCCGCCGCCGAAATGCGCAAGCGCATCCTTCGAAATTTTGTTAACCACGCCCGCGTCCGTCTGGCGCCTTAATTGAGGCTTCGCGTCTCACCGATAGCCATGAGTATTTTGTTGATCCCGGGCGCCGGCGCGGCTTCGAAGCGCTGCTTGGCCTGTTTCGGCTTATCGGCGCCCAGCGGCAGCGTGCCCCAATGCATGGCAATGGCGGCCTTGGCGCCCATGATGCGCGCCAGAGCCACGGCTTCTTCCGGGTTCACGTGAACCGGGCGCATGAAATCCCGGGGCAAAAAGGCGCCGATGGGCACCAGCGCGGTATCGACCGGGCCGATGCGCCGCGCGACTTCTTTTTCATAGACGGGACCCAGGCTGGTATCGCCGGCGAACCAGATGCGGTGTTCGGGCGCGGTTATCACGAAGCCCGACCAGAGGGTCTGATTGACGTCGAACAAACCCCGGTTGGAACGGTGAATGGCCGGCGTTGCCTGGAAATTGACGCCGCCGAATTTGTCGATCTGGTACCAATCCATCTCGCGCACATTGGTAAAGCCCAGCCGGCGGAGCGGCTTGGCGAGGCCAAGGGGCGCCAGAACCCGCGCTTTGGGATGATCCCGGGCGAGACGTTCCAAGGCCGGGGCATCGAAAGAGTCGTAGTGATTGTGGGAGATGACGATCACGTCAATCTTCGGCAAATCTGTTAACGCAATGCCCGGCGGCGCGTAGCGCTTTGGGCCCATGAAGGAGAACGGCGAGGCGCGCTCCGAAAAGAACGGATCGGTCAGAATATTGAGCCCGCTCAAACGGATCAGAAACGTTGCGTGCCCGATCCAAGTCAGATTGGGGCCCGGGCTTGAAGCCGCATTGGATGGGCTGAGCACATGGCCGGGCGGCAAAATGTCCGCCTCCGGCGTTTCCGTCAGGCGGCGAAATACAAATCCGATAAAGCGAAACGGCTTGATGTCACGGGCCAGGCTGCCGGGCGGATTGCGGAACCCTTCGGCGGTGTGATGATATTTGGCCGCATCGAAAAAGGCTTCTCCGTCAATGCCTTGCGAGCAGGCGGCGAGGATAAACGCCAGCAGCGTGACGGCGGTAAAACGTATTCTCATTGGCCAAAACCTGTGCGGTCGGGCTTAAGGGGGCGTGGCGAAGGCATCGTCCGGCAGGGTGAACAGCTCGTGTTCCTCGGCGACGCCGCGCAAGGAATGGCGGCCCATGGACACCAATTCATCGGGAAAGCATTGGCGGAATTCATCGGACATGAGGACCGGCCGGTCCAAGGTTTTGGTCAGGTTTTCGAGGCGTGCCGCTTCATTGGCGGCGGGTCCGATGACGGTAAACTCGAGGCGCGATTCGGAACCGATATTGCCGTAGGTGACATCGCCCAGATGCAATCCGATACCATAGCCGATGGCCTCCAGCCCGTCCTTGACACGCAACCCGTTCACTTCCGCCATGCGCCCGACCGCGGCCCTGGCCGCCGATACCGCCTGGCCGGTGGCGATGCAGCGCCCGGCTTCGTCATATTCGTCGATGGGAAATATGGCGAGGGCGGCGTCGCCGATAAAGCGCAGAACCTCGCCGCCTTCATCGAGCACCGCATCGGCCATGGTTTCCAGGAACTGATTGAGCATATCCAAATAGGCCTTGCGCTCCATGCTTTCCGACAGCGCCGTCGAATTTCTGAGATCGCAGAACCAGATGACCGCGTGAATATCTTCGCCGTCGCCGCGCTGAACCAACCCGTCCAGAACCCGCTCGCCGGTCTGCTTGCCAAGGAAGGTGTCCAAAAGGGTCACCGCCGTCCGCCTGAGATAATGCATCTCAATCAAGCGGCTAATGATCGGGATCACTTCGTATATATAGCCGAGATCATCGGTGGAGAACCCACCCTTGCGTTGCGATGAGAGGGAAAACGCATTGACCTGGCCGTCCGAAAACACCATTGGCATGGCCACGTAATCGGTGGCGCCTTCTTCCAGCAAATCTTTCAGCACCGGATAGTCCAGTTGCGGATTATTTGTGTCGAGACGGCGGCGGACACCGCCGGCGCCTTCGAGGATGGGCGCGAACGGGCTGTTGGTGAACTGCTCGGCATCGACCATGGTGCGGTCGGCGCGGTATTCGGCAACCTCCGGCTCGCCATTTTGCCAGGTAAATATGCGCGCATAAAGCTGCGGATGCAGGGTGCGGATAATCAGCCGGAAGCGATGTATGTGGATGCCGTATTCCACCAGGCCGCTGCAAAATTTGTAAACAAGATCATTGGTTGATTTGGCGCTCCAGGCGTCGTGCATCAGCCACTGCGCCAGCGGATTTATGCCGCTCGGGTCCGCATCGCGCTCCGGCGCATCGATTTTTTCGCCGTTCAGATACCAGCCATCCATCCGATCCCAGTAAAAGGCGACGTGACCGGCGATCGCCGCCACATTGTCATCGGGCATATTGTAGCCCCAGGCAGCGTTGGTTTCGGTGCGCTCGCCCACCTTCAAGGACCAATAGGTGGCATCGCCCTTAAAGGCGCAAAGGCTGGCCAATTCACTTGCAACCAAAAACTCTTGGCGCACATCTTCCATGGGAAAATAATAGGCCGGCGTCAGGCCAGATTCATGAAGCGTGATCACCCGGTCCGATTGGGCGATAATCTCGCCGTTGAATTCAACGCGAACCGTGCCGTCCAAAGGCTCCAACGCCAAGAGATAGCCTTCACCGGGTATTACCTGTTGATCCATATTGTGTCTCCTCCTGTTCTCACATATAGCCGATTTTTGGCCCATGGGTAGTGGCAAAAGCAAATTGGGCATCACATTGGGGTTATTGGCCAAATTTTTTGCCTTCTTTCGCTTAGGGCTCGATTGAGGCAAACTCCCGGCCTATGAAGAACCTTTATGACGATAAACAAGCGGCGCGCATGGCCCGCCAATACAAAAAAAACGGTGCGCATGCGGATCTGGCGCACCGGCTCTATACATCGCGGCTGTTGGGCGGTGATGCCGCCCTGGTGCGCCACGGCGGCGGCAATACGTCGTTGAAGGCAACCGCCTGCGATGCCGCCGGGCGCCTTGTCGACGCGCTCTATATAAAAGGCAGCGGCCATGATCTGGCGGACCTGGATATCGCCGGATTGCCGGCCCTCGATCTGGCGCAATTGCTGGCGCTCAAGGGGCGGCGCGGGCTGGGTGATGCGCAAATGGTGCGCGCCTTGCGCGCCGCGCGCTTGGATGCGGATGCGCCCGATCCATCGGTGGAAACCTTGCTGCACGCCTTTCTGCCGCACAAATTTATCGATCACACCCATGCCGATGCGGTATTGGCGCTGACCAACCAGCCAAACGGCGCCCGGCTTTGCGCACGGGTCTTTGGCGCTAACGTGATCGTTCAGCCCTATGCCATGTCCGGCTTCAAGCTGGCCAAGGAAGCAGCCAGGCTTGCCGCCGATAACCCTCGTGCCCAGGCGCTGGTGGTCCTCAAACACGGCTTGTTTACTTTCGGCGATAGCGCCAAAGAGGCCTATGGCCGTATGGCGCGGCTGGTCTCGGCGGCCGAGCACCATGTGCGCGCCGCGCCGCAGCACCCCGCCCCGGCGCGGCGCAAGGCGCGGGCTTGCATCGATGCCGCCAGTCTGGCGCCGATCCTCCGGGGCGCCGTCGCCGGCGTTTTGGATAGTGGCGATCGAAGCCGGATGATTGCAGAATTCCGGGGCGGCAAGCCGATCCGGGAATTTGTCGATAGGCCCGCTCTGGTGCGCCTCGCCGCCAAAGGACCGGCGACCCCGGATCATGTGATCTGGACCAAGCCGGGGCCCTTGATGCTGCCTTTCATCGCAAACGGCAACGGCGCTGAGGCTAAGATATTTGAGGCGGTGGCCGCCTACGCCAAGGATTACCAAGCCTATGTAGCCCGCCACCGGCGCCGGCTGGGCGGCAAGGTCGCGCCCCTGGATCCGTTTCCACGGGTGGTGCTGGCGCCCGGCTTGGGTTTGTTCGGTCTTGGGCCATCGAAGCGGGAAGCCGCTATCGCCGCCGATCTGTTCGAAACCAATATCAAGATCATTTCCGATGCGGCGCGTATCGGCAGTTACACGCCGGCATCCGAAGCCGATCTGTTCGACATCGAATACTGGCCGCCGGAACAGGCCAAACGCGCCGCCCAGGGCGCCGCGCAACCCCTGGCCGGACAGGTGGCGCTGGTCACCGGCGGCGGCTCCGGCATCGGCGCGGCGACGGCGGAACTTTTCGCCGCCCAGGGCGCTGCCACGGCCGTGCTTGATCTGGACGCGGTCGCCGCCGAAGCTGTGGCCGATGCAATCGGCGGGCTTGGGCGCAGGTGCGACGTCACCGATGAAGCTGATGTCCGGCGCGCCTTCGATCAAGTCTGCCGCACCTTCGGCGGCGTCGATATCGTGGTCTCCAACGCCGGCGCCGCCTGGCAGGGAGAGATCGGCACCGTCGATGACGCGGTTTTGCGCAAAAGTTTCGAATTGAATTTCTTCGCCCATCAAAGCATCGCCCAGAACGCGGTCCGTGTCATGCGCGCGCAAAAAACCGGCGGCTGTTTGTTGTTCAACGCCTCGAAACAAGCGGTCAATCCGGGCGCTGATTTCGGCCCCTACGGGCTGCCCAAGGCGGCCACCCTGTTCCTGACCCGCCAATATGCGGTGGATCACGGCAAGGACGGCATCCGCACCGGCGCCGTCAATGCCGACCGCATCCGGTCGGGCCTGTTGACCGGCAAAATGATCAACCAGCGCTCCAAGGCGCGCGGCTTGAGCGCAGGCGATTACATGGCCGGCAACCTGCTGGGCCGCGAAGTGACCGCCGAAGACGTGGCCCGGGCGTTCCTCGATCTGGCCCTGGCGCGGGCCTCCACCGGCGCCGTGATCACCGTCGACGGCGGCAATATCGCGGCGGCCTTGCGCTAGAGCCAAGATCATCGGTTTCCGATCAGCGCTATGTTTGCAGCGCATGGTTGGCTGCGACATGCAACACCGGGTTCGGCATATACATTATTAGCATTTATATACATTTATACACATTTTTGCTGGCCTCAGATCAAAATCACCGCCGCAAATCCGGATTCGCGCCCGCTAAACGGGAATTGCCATGCGTTAAAGACATGGCGGTGGAAAAGGGGTCAATTCCCCTCGCAAACGACGGCAAGACCCAAGCTACCTATATAGAACATACGCCGAACAATTCAAGTGATAGAGGCTGGAAATATGGCGCCGGACAGGGGCGTTGATAATTATCTCTATAACTGTACAATAATATGACCATGGTCATGACCATGGTCATATAGGAGCGCGGCCCATGAAAACCATGTCGGCGTCCGAGTTCAAGGCCAAGTGCCTGAAAATTATGGATGAAGTGGCGGATAGCGGTGAGCCGGTGACCATCACCAAGAACGGCAAGCCGGTGGCTCAGCTAGGACCGTGCAAAACCAGGCCGAAGACATTATTCGGCATCGACAAAGGTTCTATCAAAATTACGGGCGATATCATTTCTCCCATCGACGTGGAGTGGGAAGCCAATAAGTGATTTTGGTGGACACCCACGCGCTGCTTTGGCTGGTGACCGGCCATTCAAGATTGGGGCCGAAAGCGCTGGAGCTGATAGATATGGCGTTTAAGGATAGGGCCGGCCACGTCTCGGCGATGAGTTTTTGGGAAATCGCCATGCTGACCTCCAAGGACCGGCTTGAATTCGAATATCCTCCAGCAGAATGGCGGCGAATATCGCTGGATCGGGGCTTTTCCGAATTACCGGTTACCGGAGATATCGGCATTATGGCCGTAGAAATTGCGGATTTTCATGCCGATCCGGCAGATCGGATAATTATGGCCAGTGCCGTCCTAAACGGGTTGACGCTGATAACCGCCGACCGGCGCATGCTGGATTGGCCGGGGCAGTTGCGCCGCCACGACGCGCGTTTGTAAGGGCTAGGATTGCGCGATCACCTTGTCTTCGGGAAAGACCACGCGAACCGTGGTGCCGACCTCGGGCTTGCTGTCGATCAGCATTTTGCCGCCCTGGATTTCGATAAGGCGCTTGGTCAGGGGCAGCCCCAAGCCGGTGCCTTCCTGATCCATCTTGCCGTCGTGATGGACCTGGCCAAACGGCTCGATAGCCCGGGCAATTTCGCTGCCGGTCATGCCGATGCCGGTGTCTTCGACGAATATCGCCGTTGATCCATCGTCGCGGGCTTCGGCGCCCACAATGACCGAGCCGCCGGCACGGGTGAATTTGACGGCGTTCGATAACAAATTGACCAGGATCTGCTTCATGCGCCGTTCGTCGGCGAGAATGACGGGCCGGTGGCCGTTGAGGGTTTTGACCAGTTTGATGCTGTTTTGCTCGGCTCTGGATTTGACCAAAAGCAGGGACGCGTTGACCATTGTATCGATATCTACCTCGGCCTCGTACACGTCCATTTTGTCGGCCTCGATCGCCGATACGTCGAGGATATCGTTGATCAAATCGAGCAAATGGCGGCCCGAATCGTGAATATTACCCACATATTCTTCCTGCCTCTCGTTGCCCAGGGGGCCAAACAATTTTTCCGTTAATGCCTCGGAAAATCCCAGAATGGCGTTCAGCGGGGTGCGCAATTCGTGGCTCATATTGGCCAGGAACTCGGATTTTGACCGGTTGGCGATCTCCGCCTCGACCTTCGCGTCCTGGAGCTGAAATTCCGTTTTTTTCTGCTCGGTGATATCGCGCGCGAATATGGCGACCTGCACGATTTTTGCATCGCGCCCGGCAACCGGATAGAATCTGGTGTCATACCAGACGCCGTCCTGCTCATCGATTTCGCGCCGCGCCTCGCCGCTCCCGATGACCTCATTGAACCACTGATTTCTACGCTGCTCGGTGGCCGATAAGGGGCGGGCGAACATGGGCTTGCCGATAAGTTCCTGCTGCGAAAGCCCGTACCGGGCCGCCATTGTTTTATTGGCGACGCGAAAGGTTCCGTCGGCATTGACCAGCGCCGCGTGATCGATGGTCGCATCCAGGAAGGCGTGCACGGTTTCCTCGCTTTCGCGCACCGCAAATTCCGCCATTTTCCTGTCCGTTATGTCCGATGAAATCACCAGCGAGCCGCCCTCCGACGTTCTGTATTCGCTGATTTGCACCCAGCGGTTATCGCCCCATTTCAATTCATGGCGGGACGGCCGGTTCTGGTGATTTTCAAACATCTCGCGCAAGATAGCTTCGCGCTCCTCGGGCGTGTCGCCATAGCCTCGAATTTCGCTGATGGCCCGGCTGATGGCCTCAAACGATTTGCCCGGCTGCAACAGGTGCGCGGCATCGGCATATTCGCTGCGGCTACGGCTGTTGCAAAAGACAAAATTGTCGTCGGCATCAAAAAGGATGATGCGTTCCGACATATTATCGATGGCTTCTGCCAAGCGGCTCTCGGCGTCTTTGGTCCGTTTTTCCATCAATTTCCGGTCTGTGATATCGGACCGGATTTTCAAGATACCGCCTTCCTTGGTTTTGAAATGACGAAACCATATGTAACGGCCATCGGCGCGCTGAACTTCGTAACTTTCCCGGCTGTTGTGGCGGTCAACCGATTCCCGGACGCGGGCCTTGATCGTGGCGGCGCTGGTATCGCTGCTCGCGTGCTCCGAAAACCTCTCGGTCAGGGCCTTGAAGGTTGTGCCCGGTCGCAGCAGATCAGCGGCATAGGGATAAGCCTGGCGGTATTCATTGTTACACAGGACCAAGCGGTCTTCGGCGTCAAACAGCGCGATCCCCTCCTGCATGCCCTCAAAGGCATCAAGGAGCCGGCTTTCGGCCATTTTTATGCGATCATCGGCGCGGTTCCGTTCGGTCAGATCCCGGACGATACCGGTGTAAATTTTGCGGCCCGATACAATGACCTCGCTGACCGCCAAATCCGTGGGAAATATTGTTCCGTCTTTCCGCCTTCCCACCACCTCGCGGCCAGTGCCGATGATTTTGGCCTCGCCGGTTGCCTGGAAGTGGGCAAGGTACCCGTCGTGGCCGGATCGATCAGGCTCGGGCATCAGAATATTGACGTTGCGCCCCTGAAGCTCGCCCGCCGGATAGCCGAACAGGTCCGCGGTTGCCGCGTTGGCGCTTTCGATGATGCCGGCGTCATTGATGATGATGATCGCATCGGCGGCGGTATCCAGAACGCCTTTCAGGCGGGCCTCGCTTTGGGCAATAGCATCTTCGGCATTTTTTCGCTGGGTA
>Ga0209501_10000875_pt1 | contig 34901 bp, 31 predicted proteins | sample ArcticOcean_MG_C_4_FD_187434 | JGI IMG/M metagenome (GOLD analysis project Ga0209501, IMG submission 187434) | Marine microbial communities from western Arctic Ocean - ArcticOcean_MG_CB4_134 (SPAdes) (version 2) | ecosystem: Environmental > Aquatic > Marine > Oceanic | place: Arctic Ocean...
CGTCGTATTCTTTGGCCAACTTCCACGCTTCTGCCACCGTCTCGTGTGCACCGACGTCGTCATCGTCGTGTTCTATAAGGGCTAGTAGTCGTGACCGGCCTTCAGGACCATGCCGGGGACCTAGCGCTGAAATCGTTTTCGATGGGTTTATATCCCCATTTCTCAATGATTTTTTGGGGATTGGCTCCGCCGGCAATGGCGTCAGTGGCGGGTTGGTGGCGGGTTCCACGCCGCATTCCTGAAAGATGCGTTTTGTGCAGTTGGCACAAATTTCCTTATCTAAACAAGCGTATACATTTTGTAGGGCCGCTGTCTTGGAGTCAAAAATGTTATCACGTCCAATTGCATCCAAAAAACCGGTTCGTTCCAATACATGGGCTACGGTATCTTTGATACCAACAAAATAAAGCTGCCCGCCCATAGTCCGTCGTCGCCGAGCTTCGTTAGCAAGGGCTTCCGCACCATCCATATCAATGAAATTCATGCCAGACGTAACCACTAAAAGATTCTTCTGTGGTGGGATCCTTTTTTCAAACCGTCTCAACTGTTCAATAACGCTGGAAACCGCTCCGAAGAAGAGAGATCCATCAATACGAGCGATTTTTACTTGGGGGCATTCTGGTAATCTGGGATCAGCGCTGAACCGGCGGCGTGGTGACCCTGCATCTGGTGCTAGCGTCATCACGTTGGGATGCGAAGTGCGGTTGAGGTAGAAAAATATTGACAGGACTACGCCGACAAAAATCGCAACTTCAAGATTGAAGAATAGGACGGAACCAAAAGTCGCGAGCATGACCGTGGTCTCGGACTTGCTGGATGATATAATTTGGCGAATATGGGGGATATCGATTAACCCGGAGATGACCAGAAACAATATGCCGGCTACGGTCGCTTTGGGTAGATAAATAGCCAGGGGTGCGATGAAAGGCGTTATAACAAGAAGAATTAGGCCTGTAGCGACTGCGGCCATTGGCGTTTTTGCTCCGGAGGCAAAGTTTAGAGCGCTCCGATTGAATGACCCGGTAGCGACATATCCAGAGAAAAAACCGCCAACAAGGTTAGATAGCCCCTGACCGATGAATTCCTGATTTCCATCCAGTTGTTGGCCGGTTCTAATGGCAATAGACCGGGCAATGGTTACCGCTTCGGTCAGTGCAAATAGTGCTACCGCGACGGCTGTCAATGCTAAATCTCTGAATACCTCGATTGAAAAACTTGGTGCCGACAAAGGTGGCAGTCCAGAGTTAATAGTGCCGATCGTTGGTACTTCGGTCCCTTGGAATTCTTTAAGCGCTAGGGCAAGTAGAGAAGAAACTAACATCGCAAAAATCATATATGGAGATTTAGGAAAGGCCTTGCGCACGAGGAGGCCCGTGACGATAGCGGTCAATCCAACAGTCGTGGTAGCTAATGAAATCTTATCGAATTCCCGGATGAGAATTAAAGCCACTTCGTAAAAGGGTGAATTGCCGGGCACCTCGAGCCCGAAAAAATATCGGGCTTGACTAGCTGCTATAAGTATCGCTGCGCCGGCGGTAAAACCGATTGCAACAGTATGAGAAATGAAATTAATCAAAGCACCCATACGCAATAAGCCCATCGTTAACTCTATTAATCCGACCATAAACGTGAGTGTCAGGACCAACTTCACGTAATCCGGTGTTCCAGGTTCGGCCATGACGCCGATGGCTGAAAAAATAAGGAGTGAAGCGGCGGTGGTGGGCCCAGAAACTAAATGCCATGAAGAGCCGAATAAAGCAGCAACGATTGCCGGAAGCATTCCCGCATAAAGCCCATATTCCGGTGGCATACCGGCAATGGTTGCGAAGGCAACGCCTTGGGGTATCATAATCAAGGCACCCGTAAATGCTGCCTTTAGGTCATCTCCGAATGTATCCCTATTGGTGATTTCCGACCAAGAAAGAAACGGAAAGATGCGGGTCATTCTACCGTTCAGAAACGCGAGCGGGGGCTTTTTAAGGGCCATGTAAGTTTTATCAATTCGGCGAGGCTTGAAACGGTGGGAGTATATTCCCTATAAATGCGCGCATGTGATAGGCCTGACCAAGGTCTCTGTCAATCGTTTAACAGTATATTTCTTGGTTATACTGGTTTTATTGGCAGCGTTTTGTGTCAATCGATTTAGTTGAATAGGTGGCCGAAATTCTGCTCCCCAAGATTACACACGATTGATATGGTTCTAGGGACGAATAATAAACCGGGAATTTAACGTGTGCTTAGTATACAAGACTTAAGCCGCCCAGGAATAAAACCTTTCAGCATCGATCTAAATGAGGGTGAATGCGTGGTCCTAAAAGGACCATCTGGTGCCGGCAAAACGTTATTGCTGCGTGCCATTGCTGATCTCGATCCGAACAAAGGATCAGTGTTTCTTAATCAAGTGAACAAAAACGAATATACAGCACCCGAGTGGCGGCGTGCGGTTTGTTATCTTTCTACCGAATCCGGATGGTGGGCTGACGATGTGGGTATTCATTTTCCCAATCATCAAAGCGCCGGCGAGCTGCTGCCTAAACTTGGGATTGGGCCCGATGCTTTAAACTGGCAAGTAGCGAGGCTGTCGACCGGAGAGCGTCAGCGGCTAGCACTTGCCCGGTTAATTTTGGTTTCTCCAAGCGTAATGCTATTGGACGAGCCTACTTCCGGTCTCGATCCAGAATCGGAGACGATGGTGGAGCAAATTCTTCTGCAAAAGCTTGCCGAGGATGTTTCTATCCTGATTGTTACGCATTCTTCCGATCAAGCAAATCGCCTGGCCACTCGGTGCCTCAAGATGAATTCTGGGGTAGTTTCGGAGGATATAGCTTGAACTTTATTTCGCTCAGTCCCATAGATGTGGGAATATCCGCCCTATTGCTCATCATAAATGCTCTATTGTCTATTGCCCTGCGTCTTGGCTTGGCCAAGCAAATGATAATTGCAGCAACGAGGATGGTCATTCAATTACTGCTCGTGGGCTTGGTTCTCAAAGCTTTATTTGACCTAGCCTCGCCTCTTTTCACATCCGTCATGGGATTGACCATGATCTTATTTTCTGGCCGCGAAGTGATGGCGCGGCAGTCGCGGCAGTTAACTGGTTGGTGGGCGTATGGTCTTGGCACGACAGCTATGTTGATTGCGGGAACCGTGGTTACTTTATTTGCTTTGACTACCCAAGTGCGGCCGGAGCCATGGTATGAAGCCCGGGTTGCGTTACCCATATTCGGCATGATCCTTGGTAATACGATGACTGGTATCGCCGTTGGGTTAGACCGCCTTTTGACAAGCATTGGACGCGAACGCAGTGCTATTGAATCACGTCTGGCGCTGGGTCACACCATCAAGGAGGCTATGAGTGGTGTTCTGCGGAATGCCATTCGGAGTGGCCTCATCCCGATCATAAATTCTATGTCGGCGATTGGTTTGGTATCCATTCCAGGAATGATGACTGGACAAATTTTAGCCGGAATAGAACCTATGGAGGCGGTGAAATACCAGTTGTTGATCATGTTCCTGATAGCTGGCGGTACAACATTTGGCGTATTAGGGGCGGTTCTTGCGTGCGGGTGGCGGTTAACAGATAATCGCCACAGGCTTCGGCTGGATAGACTATCTGAAACTAAACAAGCGTAAATTCTTAAAGCGTTAAACCTATATTTTTTTCTCATGCCCACCGTTTTGGTGATGGGGGCTTCCTGCCCAACGCTTTATTCTTTACGGGAAGACGATGAACTACCGCCGTTTTAAACTTTCTTTGGTTTTGTCTCGCTAGATGATGTAGCTAGGCTAGTACCAAGGGTTCTACGATCTATCGCAACAGCTTTGATCATGGCATATACTTTTGAGCCAATGCCTAAGTTCAGATCATTTAGAGATTTTCTCGTAATTCGGGCTATCAAAGGGGTTCCAATATTGATCAACAGATCAAGCTGAGGCCCGTCTTCATGGCGTATCTCTATTAGCTCACCTTTAAATACATTCAGGACGCTCGTATCCTTTGGTTTGTCCAGCATCAGGGAAACGTCACGAGCTCGAATGTGGGCCCTTAAATGAATTCCGATTTCAGCATTTAATCCTGCAATACGGAGAGTGCCGCCATCGAAAGATAATTCACCCAGATCAAATTCTTTATCATACCCAGAGTATATCGCGGAGATAACAGCACCCGCGTCGAACCGGCTAGTCATAGGATGCAGGTCAAGTCTGCTCATAATCTCTTCAACAGTACCTTGTGCTGTTACCTGTCCTTCCGAAAGCAATATAATTTGATCGGCTATAAAAATTACTTCCTCTAATGCATGGGTAACATAAATAATTGTGATGCCAGTTTTCTCACGCACCCTCTGAATAAATGGTAATATTTCAAATCGGTGTTGAACATCGATAGACGCAAGTGGTTCATCCATAAGAAGGAGTTTGGGGTTAGATAGTAAGGCTCTTCCAATAGCTACTCTTTGTTTTTCGCCTCCCGAAAGAGTTCTTGGCCTCCTTTCTAAAAGTGGTGCTAATTCCAAAAGCCCAGTTATATCGGTCAGATTTAGCGAGTTCGCCACGTCCCGGTTTTTGGGTGTGCCATAAATTAGGTTGTTTTGTACAGTCATGTGCGGAAACAAACGGTCATCCTGAAATACATATCCAATCTGTCGTTTATAAATTGGCAGATTAATCCTCAAGTTCTGATCAAATAAAGTTGTATTTCCTATCTGAATAACTCCAACATCGGGGCGAGTAAGTCCGGCAATGGCGTTGATGGTCGAGGTCTTACCAGCGCCGGATTTGCCAAATATGGCTGTAATACTTCCTTCTTCAACTTCAAACTGAGTTTCAAGCCGGAAGGAGTCAAATACCTTGGTAATATTTACGCTAAGCACAGCTATCTCTTTACCTGTCGAGTAATACGTCTTGCCAAATACTCTGATGCTATAAGGGCACCTAGTGCAAGTATAACTGAAATACTAAGTAAACGGACCGCAGCCGCGTCTCCACCAGGCGTTTGAATCAGCGTAAACAAGGCTAAGGGAAGTGTGCGCGTTTCGCCAGGTATGTTGGAAACAAAGGTTATAGTCGCACCAAATTCACCCAAGCTCCGCGCAAATCCCAGTATTGCAGCAGCAATGAGACCAGGCGAGATGATTGGAATGGTTATAGTAAAGAAAACTCGGAAAGGGGATGCTCCGAGTGTTGCAGCTGCTTCTTCCAGGCCTTCGTCAATTGCTTGAAATGAAAGTCGTATAGCCCGGACCATCAGAGGAAAAGCCATAACAGCAGACGCAATTGCCGCGCCTTTCCAAGTAAAGGCTATCGTAATTCCCAGAACTTCACTTAAAAAACCACCGATTGGTCCTTGCCGACCGAATAAAAGCAAAAGTACGTAGCCCACAACTACCGGTGGAATCACCATTGGCAGATGTACTAGTCCATCCACGATTAAATGACCATAAAACTGGCGGCGGGATAGCAACCATGCCGTAGCAAGGGAAAGAGGCATACTGATCAACACACTCCACGTTGCTACTTGAACGCTGAGAAGAACAATCTCGTATTCAACTGGGGAAAGAATCGTCATGTCTAAGGTAACTCAAATCCAAATCTAGCATATATATGTTTTACCGCCGGGCTCATTATAAAGTTGTAATATGCCTTCACGGCTGGCCTTTCTTTGCTTTGAACTATCGCCATAATATATTCAATCTGGTTATGTGAGGTGTTCTGGAAGGTAAAAACGATTTTTACCTTCTTACTGTTTAATGCGTCGGTACGGTAGATCAACCCAATTGGGGTCTCGTTGCGCTCTACCATGGCTAATGCCGCCCGGACATTGGCAGCGGGCGCCAGCCGGTCTTGGACGATTTTCCATAATCCCAATGTCTGGAGAGCCTGTTTTCCATAAATGCCTGCTGGAACATGAGTTGGATCCCCAATGGATAGACGGCCTCCAGAAAGCAACGTATTTACTGTTTTTTTTGTTAAAATCTCAATAGGACGCCAATTCTTTTCATAAGCAGCTAATACTATCCGATTTAACAGAAATGGTTTTTTGGATGAGGTATTAATAGCTAACTGTTTATCTAGAAAATTCATCCATGACTTATTTGCAGATATAAATATATCGGATGGAGCTCCCCTAGCGATCTGATTGGCTAAAGTTGAACTGGCGGCAAATGAATTTGTTATTTTCTCGGATGATTTTGATAGATATTGCCGTCTAACTTCTGAAAGGACTTTTACAAGACTTGAAGCTGCAAATACGTTAACGGTGTCCGCCTTTGATTCCATGCTTGTCGTACATAGACCAGAGGTAATTGCTATCAAGACCAGTTTTTTTGCACAAGTGATCATCGACACCTACTTTCACACGAATAGCCAACGCAGCGGCTGGGCGATTGAGGTTTTAGACTGGCCATTACCATTGTCATTGGTCTTGTTGGTCCGGAAATTTTGCTTGGAGTTCCGCCAGGTAACGCTGAGAAGAAACCAACAAAGATTGCACCGAACAATTCTGCCGTAGATCCGTGTGCGGAAGCGACGCGGAACGCCAGAGCGAGAGGTATAGCAACCACGGCAGCCGTTAGTCCTCCGTAGATATCTCTACGAAAAGAGAGCAAATTCCATTTCAAAAAATTGAGGCCTAAATTGTTTATAGATTAAAGTGATTAAAAAAATATTTTGGTTGAATTCAAATGTCAAATTAACGGTGATTATGGTTCCAATCCTAAATTTATATTACGGTGGTATTTGCTGGAAAAGTTAGCATAAGCCCTCATACGCCGGAAGCCGGTATATAAGCAAGGGAGTAAGTATATGGAGAAACCGATAGTTAAGATTTACCATCCGGTTGATGAGACTGGAGACTCATACATGCGCATGGAAAAAGCTGGCATCAAGGTAGTATGGCAAAGAGGGGCGTGGGACAGTAACGAGAAAGATCGACAGGAAGAAGAAATTATATTTGGCGCTGATACTGTGGTGGGAGTAGGGGTCGCCAACCGAACAATTCAAATCACACGTAAATCTCTCGAAAGTGCGCCGCAACTTCGTATGATCGCAAAATATACAAATGGCTACGATAACGTTCATGTCGATGCTGCGAGCGAGCTTGGTATAATTGTGGTGCATAGTCCCACGGAGAGTAATTGGGGGGGTGTCGCTGAGGGTACTATGGCTTATATATTATGTCTTCTTAAAAAAGTACGTGAAAAAGATCGCGCCGTAAAAAGTGGTAATTGGCGTGATCCATCACTATTTGGTACCTACGTAGGGTCGCGCATTAGTGACGGATATGAAGGGATAACCATCGGGATAATTGGTCTCGGCCGGATTGGATCTCGTTTGGCTGATCTGTTTGCGCCGTGGCGCGTAACGCTCTTGGCCCATGATCCTTATGTCGAGGATGCCAAATTTGTGCATCACAATGTGAAGCGGGTGGATTTGGAGACTTTATTAAATCAGTCCGATGTAGTTACGCTCCATTGTGACCTTAACGAGGAAACCACCAACTTAATATCGACTGAAGCTTTAGAGAAAATGAAACCAACCGCAATATTAGTGAACGCGGCGCGCGGTCCATGTGTTGATCTCAACGCGTTAGTGGATGCCCTTCTTCAGGAAAAGGTTGCGGGTGCAGCTTTGGATGCCTTAACTGAGGAGCCACCCAACCCACAATCAGCGTTATTGGGTCTGGAAGACAAAGTATTACTCTCGCCTCATATGATTACCGCTAACCATGGGGGTGGTCTTATCCCCGCTGTTCCTTGGGTGGAAGCAGCCGTCTATTCGGCCCTTAAAGGGGAAGTTCCTAAATATGTGGTAAATGAGGATGTCTTGCCAAAATGGCGTGATAGATTTGGGGGTAAATCTCTATTATGAAGTATCACCACCTTTGACAACTCTTGTGGAAGGAATTTTTTGTAAACACTTAATATTAAAAATACTTTTATACCTCAGTGAAGAGAGACAGGTTTCTAAAAGGTTGTTTAACTAATTCACCATTAATTTTCATAAGTAATATTCAGTGATTACGAGGTGATGGCTGATCAAGAGGACCTACTTAAACTGCTTTAGGTTGAAGTTTTAAAACGCAACCCGATAAACAAATACGAAAGCGCCATGCCTCAGGGCAGTAATGAACAACTGGCAAGGAAAATCGAAAAGTTTGATCTTTACCATGTTAACGCTTAACGGAGGTTACGTGTTGATTTAGTCAGCGCACCGAAGGGTTCTGCTTGGCCTCCCTCAGGGTAATAAAAATGCCACAGACAATAATAGTGGTGATACCGATCCAAGCAATGATGTTTGGAAAATCGCCAAAAATAAAATAGCCTTGTATAGTTGCCGCAATCATCGATGTGTATAAAAAGGGTGTGACTACTACGGCGGGTGCCGCCGCATAGGAATAGACCATAAAAGCGTGTCCAACGGTAGCCAGAACACCCTTAGCCAATATCATAACGCCATGATCTAGTTGGGGTGTGACCCAGATGGTGGGTAAAAATGCAGACACACCAACAACTCCAACAAATGAGGTGTACACCATCATTATCAGAGGTAGTTCTTGTTGGGTGAGTTTGCGGGTTACAATTCCGTATAGGCCAAACATAACACCGGCAGCGATAGCGATCAGCGAGCCAGATTGGAACTCCTGGAAACCAGGTTGGATCACCAGTAATACGCCTCCAAAACCCGTCGCAACGGCGAACCAACGGCGAATACCTACATTTTCTCCAAGAAGAAATGGTGAGAGCAATGTTACAACAATTGGAGAAATAAAGCTGATGGCGTAGGCATCTGCGATAGGAATTTGGGAGACGGCTGTAAATAGAAGTCCCACGGCAACCACGCCTATGGCACCCCGAAGAAGCAATGAATAGGGGTGCTTAGTTGCGAGGCTATGCCACCCACCTCGAAAGACAACAATGGGCAGAATAATTACTAACATTATGATATATTGAAAAAATACTAGTTCGATAATGGGGTAAGTTGCACTTAGATATTTTGCAATTCCGTCTTTAAGGTTAAAAAACGTGACAGCTATAATCATAAAACCAATACCACGGGTTACCTTTATCTCATTTTTTGGTTGGTTCATTATTTTAATAGCCTAGAGATTCCCGTTCATAGGGACGAGCTAGATCGCAATTTTTTTCCGGCATAGGGGTTAGACTTCACATACATACCCTTGAGTATTGTCGAGGAAGATCCTATTTCCTAAAATTAATGTTTATCAAATCTTAGAGGAGAAATTGATGCTTATCACACGCAACCCCCAAACTACAGCACCTCCTCCCAACCATCGGTTTAGCCATTCTGTTGAGATACCATCGAATGCGCGTTGGCTTTACCTCGCTGGTCAGGTCGGTATAACGCCTGACGGAAAAACGCTTGAAACCCTTGAAGAGCAAGATGAACAAATTTAGCAAAATACAATATTAACACTAGAAGATGCTGGATTTGGTGTGGAAGATATCGTTAAACTTACGGTGTTTTCAACTGATCCGAATGGAATCGACATTCATATGAAACATAGGGCAAAATATTTGAATAGTAATCATACGCCTGCATCAACATGGCTTAATATAAGTTCGCTTGCTACCCCACAACTACTCATAGAGATGGAAACGGTTGCCGCTAAAGCTTCCTAACCCTTGGAAGGATCAGAACTATTTGGCAGCAGTATCAAGGATAGTTTGATACTGCCTTGTATGGAATTTAAAGGCGCGTTGAAAATGGACATATAACGGCGAAACTCGACAGTTTCTGACCTACAAGGAGGATTTATGGGTAATAAAATTGGCAAATCCGGGATACGCAATATTGCCGAAGTACCATGGCAACAATTTCCCAATCACTTTGGTGGTGCGCTATCGAAAGCACTGGTCGGTCCTGGTGATACTGACATTAAATTGATTGACTATCGAATTTCCAGCTATCAACCCATGGCTTATGTCGCTGCTCATACTCACACAGTTCAGGAGCAAATCTATCACGTTCTAGAGGGTGAAGGTTCAATGGAGATTAACGGTGAAACTAACGTTGTGCGTCGCCATGATGTTATACACATTCCACCCGGCATAGAGCACTCAATTACTAATTCAGGCCTATCCGATTTAGTGTTTATAGTGGTAACTACTCCGGTATCGGACGAATAGCTTGTTAATTTGGGGAGAGATAAGTGAATTACGAAATTTTTAATTTAGGAGTTAAACTATGAAGGGTGGAGAACTAATTGCCCAGTTTCTAGTTCAAGAAAAGATACCGTACGTATTTGGTATTTGTGGACACGGCAATGTTGGCCTACTTGATGAACTATATCATGTCCGTGACGAGGTTAAACTGATCTCTCCACGTCACGAGCAGACAGCGGCACATATGGCAGATGCTTATTTTAGGATCAAACACCAACCGGTAGCTACATTAACTTCATGTGGTCCCGGCTCAGCTAATATCGTAATGGGGATGGCAACTGCTCTATCAGATTCATCCGCTATATTAGCCTTAACTGCTAACGTTCCCACTCAACAGTTTAATCGTGGACCATTCCAGGAAATCAATCGCCATTTTAACGCAGACTTTCCTTCGGTTTTAAAACCCGTAGTTAAGCGAAGTTTTCAGCCCACGCGTGTAGATATGCTACCCTTAACTCTACGCCAAGCCATTGACATTGCTGTTTCCGGACGACCTGGTCCGGTGCAGATTGATATCCCGTTCAATATTTTTCAAGAAGAGGCTGACGTTCAACTTGAACCCTCGTCCCATTCGAAGACCCGCAAACGGTCGGGTGCTGACCCAGCTGATATTGATAAGGCGTTGACCATGCTTGGAGCGGCACAAAGGCCTGTGATATTCATAGGGCATGGTGTAACTTTAGCAGAAGCCGGACCAGAATTAATGGAACTGGTAGAACGGCTGACTATTCCGGTAATTAGTTCCCCCAATGGGATGGGTTGCATTCCAATGGCGCACCCACTGTCCTTAGGATTTATCGGTCGCAATGGAACATTCCCAGCCAATCAGGCCGGTCGCCATGCCGATTTAATTCTTGCCGTTGGTGCTCGTTTCGACGACCGATCCTCGTCTTCGTGGATACCCGGCTATTCATGGAATTTTCCTTCGACCAAACTTATACATGTCGATATTGACGGTGATGAGATAGGGCGGAATTATGTTCCCGACCTTGGAATAATCGCGGATGCTGGAAGTTTCCTAAGGCAGATGTTAGGAGCGATGGAAACCGTCTTAGGGTCGGTTCCAGAGAGAAGGTCTTGGTTGGCAGACCTAGAGGGTTGGCGGCAGGAGTGGAACGATTTTATAAAACCTAATTTTGAGCTTAAGACATCGCCACTGCGACCCGAACAGGTGGTCGCCGATACACGTGCAGTTCTTCCAGACAATGCAATAATTTCGCTTGATTCGGGAGTTCATCACAACTGGTTTATGCAGTTTTGGGAAGCCCGTGAGCCACAGACCATGCTTAATTCATGGGGGTTTTCAGCTATGGGATTTGGTGTCTCAGGCATTTTGGGAGCTAAATTGGCAGCGCCGGATCGGCCTTGTGTTGCGATTTGCGGGGATGGTGGATTTACCATGACACCGCATGTCCTGTGCACCGCGATTGAATACGATATCCCTTGTACTTGGGTAGTTTGGAATAACTTTGCATGGGGTGCTATACGCGATATTCAGTATGGCATGTTCGGGGGTCGGGAAATTGGAACAGGGTTTTATAGGGGCGATAATCAAGAACCTTATAATCCCGATTTTGCTGCCCTTGCTCGTGCCTGCGGTGTGCATGGTACGACCGTCACAAAATCAAACGATTTTAAGGATGCTTTGGAGCATGCCGTTGCTTCTGGTAAACCGGCATTGATAGATGTTCATGTGGATGCAGAAGTTCGCCCACCCGCTACAGGCACTTGGCAATTGCCACCCACGCCATTTAGGGAGCCCACTTTTGGTAGCCCCGTCAGAACAAATACCTGATGAATATTATCCGAGCAACCACCGGCTTCTTTGCGCAACGTTTGAAAGTAACTTTCTTTCTACCAACCATGTGGTTCCGAGTGGAGTAAACCGAGTCGATCTAACGTTTCCTCCATATATATTTTGTTTTCTTTTGAGACCGGGCTTTGTGGACGTCTGGGGGGCCCAACCGGACGTCCCATTATTTCCCACATAGCTTTTGTTGGAGCTGGATAATCAACCTTCGCTATCTGCCATAACTCAGAATATTTGTACTGCAGCTCCAAGGCAAACTTCAGATCACCTTGGACAGTTGCCTGATAGAGGGATTCCACAAACCGGGGAACAATCCCCCCAAAAATAGACATGCACGCATTCCCCCCAAGGGTCAGACTTGGGATCATCCATTCCGTTCCAGCAAAAAGACCAAAATCAGGTTTAATGGCCTTACTAGCGCGACCTAATTCAAGATATGTTTCCCAGTTGTGGCTTGCGTCTTTGATGCCGATAAATTGAGGAAAGCGCTCCAGAAGCCTGACTAATGTTTCCGGAGAAACGCCTATTCCATCCATAAAAACCGGAGAATTATATGCGATAAAAGGTAATTCACTGGCGGACATGATGGCTGCGAAATGCTCGTAAATTCCTTCTTGCGACGGCTTCCAGTAGTATGGTGGGATAGCCATTATGCAGTCGGCTCCGATTTCTTCAGCGTGACGTGTTAAATCAACCGCCTGATCAGTTCCGGGTGTACTAACGTGGATTATAACCGGCGTTCTCCCGGAGGTTACTTCAACAGAGGCTTTAGCAAGTTGCTTACGCTCCTCTAACGTCAAGTTAAGGTTTTCGGCGAGATGTAAATTTACGCACAAGGAACCCGGATTTTGACTTACGAGAAACTCTATGACTTTGCCAAAGATATCTAAGTCGACTTCATTATTTTCAGTGAATGGTGTAACAGGTACATGAACGATGCCGTCTGGCACTGACGTCAGAGCTTTCGTTTCTTTCATATTCTTAACTCCGTCTCAATTAAATAAAGGTAAAACTGATAATACAGCCAGAAAAAAAGCTAATTGACTAACTAAATCATTCGGCTTCGTTAATTCAATGAAATGGTATTAATTATTACACAAAGTCATAATAAGTTTGAAAAGCATCAACAGTAAAAGCCGAGCTCGATATAGCCTAGAGCTATTGGAGTGTAGTAGGGGTTCTATTCTAAAATTGTACTAATTCATGCGCCGAAACGTGATGCCCAACCAGCGGCCGTTTTTTAGGTAAATTACCGCGGGATCCGGTCCCAGACCTCTAGACCTGTTGCTATCCCAATCGTTACCGTTTGAAGAAGTACCAACCCACACAGTTCCGAAAAAAAATATTTTTCCATTTGCAGTGGTAGCGTTACCCAACCAGTCTCCTCTTTGGGAAACAGACACGTCCGACTGTCTAACAAAGTTTAGACCGTCCGTTGAAGTCGCGTAATAACCTGTTCCACTGCGCTTTTGATTAGGCGCATAAAGATGCCATTTGTTTTTAAAATAAACGATTGCTGGATCTCTCAAATCAACGTCATCAATTTGGAGCCGAGGATCAGGTTCATATACGAAATTAATTCCGTTATTCGAGAGTGCCGAGTGAATTTTAGCGTCACCTATGACTTTGTTGTGTGGTTGATTTTTCTCCAACGTAAAAAATAGTCTGATTTTTCCATTGCTCAAACTAACGGCGCCAGGATCCATGGGCCTACCTTGTCTCCCCAAGAGATGCTGCGGGATACCCGTAATCTCTAAACCAACCGTATCATCCCAGGTTGAGCCAGATTCCCGGCTTATGGAAACACCTATATGATCGAACCACTTTTTCTTTGTAATGTCTTTAGGAAACCACTGATAATAAAGGAAAACATTTTTACCTGATTCTAATAGGGTAGGAACATGTCCGCCTTTTACAATTACATCTCCATCATTTTCAAAATCTTCGCTATCCGATTTTTTTTAAATTAGCTCATTTTGTCCGGGACCAGGACCATGTTTCCCTTTTGGCCTCTTGTTAAAGTGTTCGGCATGAGTCACAGACTCAAAAATAATCAAATATCCGCAAATAACACTGATAATGAAAAAAACATTCAGTTTATTGTAGGTCTATTTGATCCTTCCTTTAGACTTTCTTCAGTTTAACTAATAGTAAGGGTAAATTTTTTTATAGATAAACGGACTGTGTGATGTTTTTAGCAGTCTAGTGGCGATTACTTTATCTTGACATTAAATCGTGGAACTTTCGATCTGTCACTTTCTTATACCACTTGCTATTAAACAATGAGTTTATTGACCCTGGGGGAATCCATGATCAAACCATCCGATGCTTTATCTCGATTAGGAACAGAATCAGCTTTTGAAGTGCTAGCCCGTGCGCAAACGTTAGCCCAACAGGGTAAGGATATAATTAACCTTGGGATTGGGCAGCCTGATTTTAAAACGCCGGATCATATTGTTGAGGCTGGCGTAAAAGCACTTCGAGATGGGCACCACGGTTACACTCCCGCGAATGGTATACTTGAGCTTCGTCGGGCTGTCAGTGCCGATATCAAAAAATACCGGGGTGTTGATGTTGATCCAGACCTGGTGATGATAGTTCCCGGAGGGAAGGTTACGATGTTTTTTGCAATAAAAATATTTGGCGAGCCAGGTGTCGAAATAATTTATCCAAACCCAGGTTTCCCAATTTACGAGAGCGTCATCAATTATACGGGTGCAACACCCATCCCAATGCCTCTTCATGAGGATAAAGGTTATGGTTTTGATGCCGATGAAGTATTATCTTTGATAAATTCAAATACCCGTCTTTTAATTATAAACTTACCGTCAAATCCTACTGGCGGTACTGTCCCGAGGACGGAAATCGAGAAGTTGGTCCATGGGTTAGCTGAGCACCCCCACGTATGCGTTCTTTCTGACGAAATCTATTCCCGCATACTTTACGATGGTAGAGAGCATGTGAGTTTGCTTGAATACAAGCAACTTCGTGACCGACTGATATTACTTGACGGTTGGTCGAAAACCTACGCCATGACGGGTTGGCGTTTGGGATATGGTGTTTGGCCCGAAAGTTTGATTGAAATTGCTACGAGGCTCTCCATCAACTGTCATTCATGTGTCAATGCGGCAACGCAATATGCTGGGATTGCGGCGCTTGAAGGGCCTCAGGATGCGGTTGATAAAATGACCAACGCCTTCGATGAACGGCGGCAGGTAATTGTTAATGAACTAAATCAAATCCCTGGTTTTAATTGCCCGGAACCCGGGGGGGCGTTTTATACTTTTCCTAACATAAGTGGTACGGGGTATAAATCTTTAGACCTCCAGGAAGTGTGTCTAAACAAAGCCGGCGTTGCTCTCATATCGGGCACCAGTTTTGGGCATTTAGGAGAGGGCTATATCCGTTTTTCGTACGCAAATTCTACTGAAAATATTATTGAGGCTATACGGCGAATTAAAACATGCCTGTAAAACGGATGTATCAATCTGCTAGCCAGTTCCTGGCTTCTTTTTCTTGACCTGTTTGGAATAACCTTACCTCAAGTTTAAAAAAAGGAACGGTAATTTTTACGCACCATTCGACCCACTTACTTGCACCAACGAGTGCACAGCGGTGGGAGTCTTGGATGTGACGCATACCAAACCTGAAGTCACGCCATGCTGCCTTGATCTCCATGCTGGCGAAATTTGTCATATCGCATAAAATATTAAGGGGCCCCTCTTTTTTTATGGCTTCTTCAAGATATGGGATCAATGTATCGTAGTCTCTTGAGGTGATTTTACCGATCGCTTTGAGCGCGACATAGTCCCCGACACTGTCATCCAGGACTTGAAACATGATGAACTCCCTGCATGAATTTCGATTAGGAAATGGTATCTAGCATAGAAAAGAAAGCATTCCGAATCTGAGCTAAACATGTGGAATTATAAACATAAAATAATATTGGGCCCAAATAAGAGAACATTTATGGAAGAACAGATTAAAATTATAAAAGCAGATATTACAAAACTTCAAACTGACGCCATTGTTAATGCAGCTAATCGGACCCTTTTAGGTGGGGGAGGAGTTGATGGTTCAATTCATCGAGCTGCAGGTCCTGAATTGTTAAAAGAATGTTGTACCCTGGGTGGTTGTCCTACAGGACATGCTAAGCTGACACGAGGGTATCAACTACCGGCTGACTGGATAATTCATACAGTGGGTCCAATCTGGAACGGGGGTGAGTCTGCAGAAGAAGAACTTCTCACAAATTGCTATGAAAACTCTTTAAAACTGGCGGAGGAAAGTAAATTTGTAAGTATTGCGTTTCCGGCGATAAGTACAGGAATTTATAAGTTTCCTCCGGATAAAGCGGCAATTATAGCCCTAAAAACCGTCTATTCATTCTTAGAAAAAAATGAGTATCCCAAAGAAGTTATATTTTGCTGTTTCAGTGACGATGCCGTTACTCACCACAATAATGCGCTACGCAAATGAGCACCATAAAATCTGCTTGAGGGAAAAGTAAGTAACCAAACGATCTTCACTTTCAATTGCCTAGGGGGTCTCACCGCATTGGGCTACTCGGACCGGATTAGAAGTTCCAACGAGCATATGACTAAAATTCATTTTACCTTTTATGTCCGCTTTTGGCTAAAAGAACACATTAAAAAAAGTCATTTTCCTAAAATATAGTCCGCACCCTTTTCGGCGATCATAATCACAGGCGCGTTAATATTTCCGCCGACTAGATCTGGCATTATTGATGCGTCCAACTTCGCACCCGTAGTCAATAATATTATTATTGGATGAAAGGTTTAGGCGTTTAGTTAGCATCTCTGCGAGAATAGGTGTTTTTATTTTCCAACGCTCAGAGGGTGAAAGACCGCCCTCAGGAGTTAAGATTTTTTGCATTGCTTCTTCGAGATTTGAAACCTCATAGAAGTCAGATCGATAATCGAAGACCACCATTGTACCAGCACAAAATTTGTTTACCTGAACCCGAACCCTGAGATATCGTACCTGTTAACCTGACAAAAGCATTTCTTAGGTGCAACCCTGCATAATTAACTTTATCTTACAATGGTATTGTTGACTTATGTGATGATCCTTAAATTACTGTAGTAACTTGATCAGTAGTTAGAAAATTAAGAGAGCTAAAGTCTGGGTGGGGAAAGCCGGTGAAACTTGTCGTCCTTCTATTTGAAAGCTAGATGAAGATGTTCGATATCCGATTGAACGAGGAGCAACGGGCGTTCCAGCAAATGGCGCGCGACTTCGCCGAGAACGAGATCAAGCCGATCGCGCTCGAACTCGATGCCAAACCGGACTGGGAAGACCGCATACCGTGGGAGGTATTGAAAAAGGGCTCGCAGCTCGGCTTCCGCAGCTTTGTGCTGCAGGAGGAGAATGGTGGCGCCGGCGCTGCCGATCATTTGACCGCGTGCACCGTCGCCGAGGAACTGGCAGTCGCTGACACAGGCACGGCCTATTATTTCATGCTGACGGCGCGGCGGGCGCGTGATTGGTTCGAAATTCGCATGACCGACGAACAGCGGGCTTATTTCATCCCGCGTTTTCTCGAGGACGACACCTATTTTACCACCGTCGCCGTTCACGAGCCCGACACCGATCTCGGCTACGACTATTTCACCGAGACACCGCCCGATGTGGCCTTCAGGACGCGCGCGGTCAAGCAGTCGGATGGGTCATGGTTGATCAACGGCGCCAAAAACTTTCAGACCGTTGGTTACCTGGCCAAGTTGATCGTTACCATGGCGCAGACCCCCGACGGACCGCGGGCATTTCTCGTCGAAGGTGATTCCGAAGGCTTGGTGCGCCACCCGATGTCGAAAATCGGCCGCCGCGTCGGTGATAACGCCGAAATCTTTTACGACAATGTACGCGTGCCGCCCGACCGCATCCTTGGGCCGCCACCGCCAGGCCGCACCGATATGGGAACCCACGTGACGATCGCCGCAATCACGCTTGGCCTCGGGCGTGCAGCATTCGAGGAAACGCTGAAATACACGCAAGAACGGGTCGCCGGCGGCAAGCCGATTATCCAACACCAAGCCGTGGGCCTGTTTCTCGCCGACATGGCCACGAACCTCGAGGCGGCGCGGCGGCTGATCTGGACGGCGGCTTGGGCAAAGGATCATCCGGAAGCGTTTGAGGATGGCAGCGCCGACAGGCAACCCTACGAGTTGATGGCGACGGCGTTCACCGGGACAGCGGTGCAGCGGATAACCGAGCAGGGCATGGACTTATTCGGCGGCATGGGTGTCGTCCAGGGTATGCCGATCGAGAAATATGTGCGCGACGCGCTGGTTCAGAAGCACATTTCGTTTCCCTTCCCGACGCGCTTCTCCATCACCGAGGCACTAGCGGGCTACAAACGGCAAGTTAACCCCTTGCTCATCGGCGGCAACTAAGGCCCGTTGCGTTTAACCGGATAGCGAAAGCTAGCTCTGGTCGCTGAAACTTCAAAGGAAGTTTGGGGCTAACCTACATTTTGTGTGAGAATAAGAGGCGAGAAAACCGAAGAACACCGGATTATCTTAGCCCTTAATAAATTTTAACGGCCGTTTAGATTTTAAATCTCAAGATTGATTCCACGGCTTATCAACAGAAAAAATGATTTTGTAACTAAATGGCGTTTGTTTTCCCCAAGTTACACAGGGATGTGGATCGAATATATATTGCCAAAGAATTTTGGTTTCACTAGTATATTTTAAGGCTTGGTACTCAGGAACTACCGTCCCAAGCGGGGGTGAAAGTGTCAGGCTTATTTAGGCTTTTTTCACTTGGGAGTGGGAAGTTTTAGATCGAGACGGCTTGGCGGGGCGACTAGCTAGGCCGATTGTGGTTAATTTTGGTAGGTTTTAGTAATTAGGCAATCGATTTTTAACATACATACTCGCAATAATATCCTCCCTAAAACTTTACCGCCTTGGGTCGTCCAAGGCGGTTTTATTTTTTGTCTAACTTCCCTGAAATGTTGCTAAGATTTACGTATGGGTCGAGGCTCTCTAAAACCAGCTTAAATTAATTATGTCAATAAACTGGTTTGCGAGAATAAGAGGAGACAACGTCGCTATTTTAATAATTATTGGCTTGGCATCGGTCCCGCAATTAACGCGGGATCCAGCCTTTTCTGGAACAGGTTTATTCTCCAATCGAGGTGAGCGCCAGTAGATCTGCCAGTTGAACCAACAGTGCCGATTTTAGCTCCTTTTCTTATTTTATTCCCGACACTAACAAAGGTTTTTTTGAGGTGCAGAAAAGTTGAAGACACACCATGGCCGTGGTCAAGGACAATGGTCCATCCGGTAAAATATAGATCAGACACCATCCGTACAATTCCATCTTGAGGCGCAGATATGGGCGTGTTTTCGGGCGCAGCTATATCAATACCGTAATGAGGGGCACGGGGTTTGCCGTTTAAGATGCGTCTGCTCCCATAGACACCGGTAACAATTCCTTTCACAGGCCAGGAAAAGGAACCAGCAAAGGCATTAATGCTACTGGCATGGGCGCGTGCCAAAATCACCAACTTACGATCACGCGCAATACGTTCTAGTACGACCGGGGGAGGCGTCACCATCTCCGTGGGAAGACCATCAATTCTTTGTTCAGGGTAATTCCTTGTTGATGGCTTAAGAACAAGCTTCTCGACAGTTCCATTAGGGTGTTTGGCCTGAACTATGAGTGTTGTTGTATCATCTCGATGAAACCCCGCGACTGCTAGGCCTTGCGGTGTAACCATCGTTTTTTTGCCGTTGATGGTAAGTTTAGCTCCCGGCTTTGTTTTTAATACTAGCAAGCCACCTTGGATAGCCTGGCCATTAAGAATTTCAACAGCACCAGCTTGGCCCAGGGAAAAATAAGGTAGTGTCAAAAATAACAAAAACCTTAAACGATGCAGTAATATAGGCAAAACAAATTTAACCTTTAAAATGTTAAATAACAGACGAAAAAGAAGAGCATTGGCATTTTTGATAGTATCATAATGTTAATTTCTAAATTATGCCTTTTAAACGAGTGCACCAGCTTCTTGGCGTATTCGACCATGACGATATTACAATCTACTATAAACTCTACAGCTATTTTTTTGCGAGGCGTTTTAATTTTTCCAATGCGACCGCCGCCTTTTCTTTCCATCCAATAGTGCCGACAAAATTGCTTTTACTATTAAGGAGTAAAACAGAAGCTGTATGGTCAAAAGTGTAGCCCCCGTCAGATGTTTCTGTGCGCTTCCAGTAAACTTTCCAGGATTTAGCGAGGGACTCCACGTCGTTGGTATTGCCAGTAATGGCAATAAACCTCTCGTTGAAAGCACTCAAGAAGTTCATTAATACCTCGGGTGTATCACGTTCAGGATCCAATGTGACAAAATACACCTTTATTCGGTCTGCCTTGGTTCCTAATTCATCCAATAACATGGACAGTTTCGACATTGTTGTTGGACATACTTCAGGGCAATGGGTGAAGCCAAAAAATAGTGCTGAAGGGTGCCCCACAAAATCTTGCTCAGTAATTACCATGCCACGATGGTCAATTAAGCTAAAAGGGCTACCAATAGTAAATTCTTTTGGCGAGGAAGTCTTCTTTTTGGGGAAGTCGAAAAAAAATAAATAAACAAGCGCAAGACAGACAGTGGTTATTCCTGTCAAAAATAAAGTTTTTCTCGTGTTCATCAACATGATGCGCCCTAGAAATATTTTGAAAAATTTCCCGTATTTACTTTTTAAAATATATTGTTAAATAAATTAAAAACGAGCCCTAATATTATCGGCCAGGGGCACAACGTATAATTCTGAAGAGCCCCGTAGCATGAGAGCTAAAATTTTTAAATACCGATATATTCATAACTTGATTTCCTTGGTCATCTTTCTTTTTGTTATTTTGACTTTAGATACAAGTAAAATCTTATATGCAAATGAAAATACCTATAATATCGGTAGCCTACGTATATCTTCGTTTTACTTGCGTGGCACCATTCAAAGAAGGCCTGCCGCGGGCTACATGACGATTCAGAATTCGGGGCAAATATCAGATAGTTTATTATCGGCATCTTCACTAATGGCCGGGATGATCGATTTTCATGAGACCCGTGTTGAGAGTGGAATTGCTAAAATGCGCCAATTGCGTCACATAGCGGTTAAACCTAAATCCACGACGGTTCTAAAACCCGGCGGTCTCCATCTCATGATAAAGGAGTTAAAAATACCGCCTATTGCCGGAGGCATCTTTGTTATCACTCTTAAATTTGAGCATGCTGGAACCATAGATATCAAATTTCCTGTTAAAACATTTTCAGGAACGAAAATGGAGCACACACCTAAGAAAAGTACGGGTCACACAAAACACTAATAGCATATTGCGATTGGTGACGTTACCACAAAATCTCGCTAATTTGAGATCTCGCTAAAATCCTGGGCGTAGGATCTGAGTTTTTCTGAAGTTGCTTGGCGCTGATCGTTCGTTGAAGCGGCAAAGATGTTCACAAGAAGCGTTGTAAAGCGAGCAATCCTTTTTTCTGAATAACCTTTGTAGTCTGGGTCAACAATCTCATGAGCACGTAATACGATCTGGTTGATAAATGCATCTATCTCCATTTCCTTAGGTTTTCCCGCGAGAAACGTCAACAAGGCCGATTGACGTAGATTACGGTTGTCTAGGCGTTTTTTGGCATCGTTGATAGTGGACTTTGCATACCGATTAATTAGGTTGTTTTGTATTTCGTTAATATCACCCATAAAGCGCCTTACATTTTTTGTTAACCTTTCCGTGCGGTCTTCAGTTTGCTTTTCTATCGGTCGGGCGAGTTTTTCTTTTTGTTCTTTGCTGCGTTCTATTAATTTGAGGCGAAGGTGTTCAATGTTTTCGATGATCGTTTGACGCACCAGGATACGTGCAACGTAAGGTGCTACACCCGCTACAGTATTTTGCAGCAGAATTCGTCCATCCTTCATCCTTTTGGTTATTGTAGTAGCACCATATAATCCATGATCAAGTTGGTTTGCCAGTTGTCGTAGATATGCAGCATAACGGGGTAACATGATAGCGTTGTGCCATTCCATCATTTTATCCACTTGATCATTCAAATGCTGCTCACCTTGTTCATCAAATTTCAAGAAGAACTTTGCCTCTTGTTTGATATAATCATCTGCAAAATCGTACATGATCTTGAAACTGCTACAGGCGGCTAACCCCACAGTGATGACTAAGGTTAGCATCAGTTTACGATTCATTTTTCCTAGCATTTTCAGTTATGTTTAACTTCTTTCAAAAATCGGGGAGATATTGGAGATGGGAGAATTCTAAATCACAGTCGTCGGCTCTACTTATTGTGATATTTCTTTCGAATGAGTTCCCATTTAATGAGGTTAACACACTATTGCTTCGATCATTCCTTAAAATATAAAACTCTAAAGACCTATATTCTCTTAATATTTTTGATGTTCAACAAGGTTTAACATCGTGTCATTTTGTCCGCTCAAAAAGGCTTTTAAATTATGTATCAAAATTGGCATCGCTTGCTCTACGTAAACATCAACCATGCCGCCTAAATGGGGGGTTAGATTTAGGTTAGGTTGAGACCAAAGAGGAGAGTCGACTGGAAGTGGTTCCTGCTCAAAAACATCTAATCCGGCTCCAGCAATTTCCCCATTATTAATAGCAGTCATCAATGCATTCTCGTCAACGACGCCCCCACGGGCGACATTTATTAAATAAGCGGTTCTTTTCATATTTGAAAATACGCGTTCGTCTACGAGACCCAATGTCTCACCGTCCAGTGGAACCAACACAACTAAATAATCCAGTTCTTTCACTATGGAAATTAGTTCTTTACGCAGCACTATTTTGTCAAAATTTTCTAACTCGCGGCGCGTATTGGTTATCCCCACCACCTTCATGTCGAAAGCTTTGCACCGTTTCGCTAAAGCCTGGCTTATGATCCCCACACCCAATAAGCCGACGGTTTTTTTTTGCAATGATTTTCCAGGCCAACGCTCCCAAAGGTGGTCTCTTTGGTTTACCATCGCCTTCGAATAATTACGGGACAGGGATAACATGTGCATAAAAACAAGCTCAGAAACCTGGGGGCCATGAATTCCACGCATCGAAGTAAATATGACGGTATCATCTAAATAAGGACTGTCTATCATCCCGTCTAAACCCGTCCCTAAGGATTGAACCCAGCGTAATCGATTTGATACCTTGAAACTATCCGGGCTTAAAAAATCACTGAACGCAAATAAGACGTCGTATAGCTTAAAGTCTTGTCCAAAGTCGTCACGATAGGACCCAACTGTAAACACTATTTCAGGAAATAGGGGGGCGAGTTTGACTAAAAAAGTTTCAGGATTAGGTCCTAAAATATGGATCTTTGTCATGATTCAGTTATAACCTCCATTCCCCTTTTGTGCTGTCTTGTATAATACAATCTTATAGCAAAATCGTAATTGAATAAATTTATGAGTTCTGCGTTTTGGAGAGTTAATGACTAAGTCTGTTGCAATTATAGGCGCTAGTCGCGGGATTGGTTTAGGTTTTGCACGGGCTTACGCCGAAGAAGGCTGGAATACGCATGTCACAACACGGGCTATAGGTGAACCTGGAGAATTAGGAAAGATTAAGGGTCATATTAAGATCCACAACTTGGACGTGCGCAATAGCCAGCAGATAGCGGCGTTAGCAGAAGAAATTACAGACATTGGAATAGATGTTCTGATTCATAATGCCGGTGTAAACGATACAGGTATGCAAGTTGAGGAAGTAATGAAGATCAATGCTGAAGCACCCTTTGATGTCGTTAGTACCTTGTTGCCTGCTATTGCGCGAGGGAGCATGAAAAAGGTGGCAATTCTCACAAGCCAGATGGGAGCCAGAAATGGCGGCGCTACGCCGTCTGGTACCTACGGAAAATCAAAATGTGTACTTAATGATCGCTTCCGTGAGATTGAGATGAATTGGCGTGAATTAGGGATCTCCTCTATTGTCTTCCATCCAGGTTGGGTGGCAACTGACATGGGTGGACGCTTTGCACCTGTGAGCGTAGAGGAAAGTGTTAATGGTATGCGGAATGTAATAGAAACACTAACCAGCGCTGATAGCGGAAGTTTTTTTAACTGGAAAGGCAAGAAACATCCTTGGTAGGACTAGGAGGTTTATTTTTACAGTATCAGATCAGCAGTAATACGATATTCGGAAATAAGGGTGTGGAAAGCCGGAATATTTTACCGTCGGTCAAATAATAAGCGATTGATCTGGTTATCTTTGCATATTAATCGGGAAATGACACAAACAATAATATGAAACTCGTTTTAATTACTGTCTTTTTTTTTTCGTCTTTTGCCTTCGAGGGTGTTGCGCAAGAATTGAAGCTGCGATGTATGGATGCCACGGGCACCGAAAAGAGTTTTTTGATATTTAAAGAAACAAAAAAGGTTCAGTTCTCTTCTATCAACGGCGGGATACTTGGTAGTTTCAGAGAGACATCGACTGAGTATTTGTTTAAGTTTCCAAAATCAGATAAACGCTCAGAAGCATCAGTTAAGGTTGATAAAAATTCCGGAATGATGGAGTTTGAAACGGGAAACTTGCCTTATCTCTCCATACTTTGGACAGCTAACTGCTCAGAAATTGCGCGCTGACAAAGTTTTAGAAAAAATATAGTTTGTAGCGACTGGCCCATAAAAATAAACAGGAAAATTTTTAGGTTCTAACTTTGTTACTGCCATACGTTGTTTAACACCGTTCGAACGCAATGCAGCTAAAGGCCTGGAGGAGTGCATGAAACATGATTTATGAACAACGTATATACAAATGTTATCCAGGACGCATGCCTAATCTACTTAAGCGATTTGAGACGACTACACTCTCAATCTGGGAGCGCCATGGTATCCGTCAAGCGGGATTTTGGACCCCTGTTGTTGGAAAATCAAATTTGGAACTCTTTTACCTTCTTGCATGGTTATCAATGTCCGAGCGGGAAGAAAAGTGGGAGGCGTTTAGAAAGGATCCCGAGTGGCTCCAAAAACGAGAAGCCTCCGAGGAAGATGGTCCTATTGTTGCATCTATAGAAAATTTATTTCTAGAACCGACAAGCTTTTCATGTGTTAAGTAATACGGCAAACAAGACTGCCGCAACCCAGGCTTGCTACCCATCGCCTCGGGCAATCTCCATAATCAACTCTGCAACAGTTTCCCAGTCTTCTTGATGACCGCCATGCTGGTTTGGGATCATTGCCCTCAGCACACCTGACAGGATCAAATCGTCAACGGTTTATCCGGGTGTATTTCTATGCTTTTAGCCATCACGAGCCCTGTCTTTTAAGCGTGGTACAAGCGCCCGGGCCAAATCAACAATTTTAAGATTCACGTCTGATCCGCCCAGACTGTTTCAGTAGAGTTCGAATGGTAAAAGAAACTTACTACCAGGAACCCTATATCATCGTGGTTGTGAAATACAAGGGACACGCAATTCGTATAGTAATTCACGTTATTTTAGCTCTAGCCCTATTATGATAGTCACAGGTAATTCACCAAATGTTAAATGAAACCGATTATTACTAGATCCAATAATAAACCAATTAAGAACGGGAACCCTCGCCGCCTGATATTCATATTCAGGCGGTTTTTTTATCTATTGAATCATTTATACGATTTTTTTTATGTATTGCTGAGAAATTTCTCTCACCAGTTCCGTTATCATAAAGAACATCTGGGTTCTATGAATTTAAAATAAGTAGTTTTGTCACGTAATGGTAAATAGATAATCCCGTTAATCTGTAAATTAATGTCAGGTGAATATTGAATGGACAATCGCTAGATAATAACCGCACACATGCAACACTTCTTTATAGGACAGAATTGTTAGGCAAGTTATCTAGGATTGAAATGATTTCCAGATGGTCTAATGAAAGGATTCGGTTTTTCTGGGTTCAAGTTCATGGCAAACTCAAATGAAACTTTATATGCTAAACCACGAACGCAGATTTTATACCACATCGGTATACAGAAAGACGTGGTCGTGAGGGTTTTGAAAAATATAAAAGGGAGAGATCACAATGATCGAGAAACTTGCCGATTATGTGAATAATAACCATGCGCTTGTGCGACAGGGGCGCTTTATAAACTATTCAATTCTGGTGGGGGTTGGGGAGACAGATTTTATTATCAGGATTGATGGGGGGCGTGTTACGGGGGTACGCCATAGGCAGCTAAATATTGACTCCGGTCGCTTTGCAATTCGTGCCCCCACCGAAATTTGGGAGGAATTTTGGCGTCCCATGCCGAAGCGCGGACATCATGATTTGTTCAGCATGATGGCGGCGGGTTTAGCCCAAATTGACGGAGATCTTTTACCTTTCATGCAAAATCTTCAATATTTCAAAGATCTGCTGGGGGCTCTACGGCCTGCAAGTATAGGGAATTAAGTTATGCCTTCTTTCGAGCCAATTGTGGGGCGTTATATCAGCATGGTTGTTGCTGGCGACACTATGCGTATCTATGTGGAGGAAGCAGGCTCCGGTATTCCATTAGTTTGCCTCCATACCGCAGGATCTGATTCACGCCAGTTCCGGCATTTGATGACCGACCCTTCCATTACGGATCACTACAGAGTTTTAGCCTTCGATATGCCTTGGCATGGTAAGTCCAATCCCCCTATTGGTTGGCGTGAAATTGAATATAAGCTCACGACCGGGCTTTATAAGGAAACCGTTGTTGCGTTCTGTCAGGTGATGGAATTGAACCAACCGGTTATTATGGGTTGTTCAATGGGTGGTCGAATAGTACTGCATCTGGCATTGGAATATCCGGATGATTATCGTGCTGTGATTGCTCTTGAAGGTGCGGACCGACTGGAGCCTTATTATGATACCGAATGGCTACACCGGCCTGATGTAAACGGAGGCGAGGTAGCGGCTGGATTTGTTTCTGGACAAATCGCACCACAGAGCCCATCGGAGTATCGCTGGGAGACTTTATGGGCCTACATGCAGGGTGGCCCCGGTGTTTTCAAAGGAGACTTGTATTTTTACTGGGTAGACGGCCATTTTGATGACCGTTCCGTGCAAATTGATACCACACGCTGTCCAGTCTATCTGCTATCAGGCGAGTACGACTCATCTTGCACGCCAGAGCGTACGCGTGATACGGCAGAACGCATTAAGGGATCTAAGGCAGTCGTAATGAAGAGAATGGGTCATTTCCCAATGTCAGAGAACCCCGCCTTATTTCGCGAACATATACTTCCCGTTTTGAAGGAAATTGGGGTAAACAATTGAAACTATTTGCTCCTCGTTCTTGAAACCGTTTTCAGGAGCCAATCGCCTGTCTATCAGGGTTTAATCACTTGTTTGCTTACCACTTAATGATTTTAACCCCAGCAAGAAATTTAAAGGTTAACCATTTAAAATGGATATTGCGGAGTGAGAAATAGCATCTATCGTCATTTCGATGTCATCATCGCTCAGTGCAAGCGATACACATAGTTTGTTCGGCGATTTCAAAATACCGTGTAGCTTCAGCGAGTAGTTGAATGCATTTTTCTTGTCGTTATCACATGTAACAAAATCACGATAATTATTTACCGATGCCTCTGTAAAAAGAACGTCAAACAGTTCCGGTTCCCCAACAATTTGATGGGCTTGACCGGAATTATTTAACTGCATAGTCATTGCCTTCATTAGTTTTTGTCCTGATGTTTGAAGCCGTTTATAGGAGCCCGGTCGCCTTAGAATTTCTAAAGTTTTAAGACCAGCAACGGCAGCGACGGGGTTTCCGCTTAAGGTTCCTTTTTGCATGAGAAAACGATCTTGACCTACTTGGTTCTTATCAAAATGTGCCATGATATCTGCCTGCCCGGCGATGACGGCAAGGGGAAAGCCACCACCAATTACCTTTCCAAGAGTGCAGATATCGGGGGTGACACCGTAAAGCTCCTGCGCGCCGCCATAGGCAATGCGGAAACCAGTTACAATTTCGTCAAAAATAAGAACAATATTATTTTTTGTACATTCTTCCCGGAGTGCCTCTAAAAACCCTGGTGAAGGTGTAATGATGCGTTGGAGCGGTTCGACAATTATCCCACTAATCTCACCCGAATATTCGGAGATCAGAGAACGGACAAAATTGATATCGTTAAATGGAGCGATCAGAACCTGATCTCGCACGGTATCGGGTATGCCTGCCGAATCCGGTACGGCAACCGGAAGGTTTATTAGTTTTTCTGGGGCCAAGCTCATTTGGGCTTCGGCCGACATTCCATGGTATCCTCCTTCAAATTTCACGATCTTATCGCGGCCAGTGAATGCTCGGGCTAACCGCATCGCGTACATGTCGGCTTCACTTCCAGAGGTCACGTAACGGACCCGTTCGGCGCAGGGAACAGCTCGGCAGATTTCTTCCGCCAACTCAACACCGTGTGAGTTATTGGCAAAAAAGGTCATGCCTTTTCCAAGCTGCTCTTGAACAACTTCTATAACTTCGGGATTTCCGTGGCCTAATATCAATGGGCCGGAACCAATCAGGTAATCGATATATTTGTTTCCATCTTCATCCCAAATATGGGAACCTCTGCCCTCACGAATGAAAATGTTTGGATCAAAGTTGCCAAAACCACCTTCCGGAAGAACTTTTTTTGCGCGATCAATCAGTTCAAGTTGGTTCATGTGTCGGCGTCCACGTTCAAAATTTAATCTTAGTCGGATAACGCATCAGAAAGCGTAGACTTCTTTGGCGATGCGACGGCTAATTTTGCCCAATAATAGATCTCGTTGTACCGCTTTTCGATCCCGATCCCGGGGGTCTCCCCAACCGCCCCCACCAGAAGTCCGGAAACTGACAATATCTCCACTTTTTAGGGCGACCCCTGTGACTTTGCTGGGGAGCTTCCTCTCTTTTGGTGTATCTGGATTTAGAATGATCTCAGTAAGTGAACCTTGCTCTCCTCCATGCAAACCGTAAGGGCCAAATTTCATACGATCGGCAAGAATAGTCAGATGGGCGTTACCTTCAAGAATTCGGAGATCCCGCCGTATGCCTAAGCCACCTCGGTATTTACCTGGACCGCCGGAATCGGGTATCAATTCGTAACGTTCAATTTGCACCGGGTGGAGCCGCTCTACCATTTCAACTGGTGTATTGGCGGGATTGTGTATATGCGCTGAGCAGCTTTCCAGCCCATCGCGCTTAGGAGACCCCCCCCAGCCACCAACTTCGATTTCAAACAATGCCCAAGTCATGCTTTTGTCGGGGGCAATTCCACTTAAATGGTAGGTGGTTGACATCCCGTAGTAGGCTGCAGGAATTTGATCAGGAAGAGCTTCGGCCATCGCACCCAAGACCGTGTCGCACGTGCGGTGTACTATCGCCATGCGACCAACGACAGGTGCAGGCGGAGAAGCTGAGACAATGGAAGCTTCTGGCATTATGAATTTAACCGGCCTGAAGGCCCCTTCGTTAACAGGAACATCTGCACCAATTGCAGCAGCCAGACAATAATGCACGACAGCCCCGGTCATTGATTGGCTGCAATTAATGGGAGCATTACGTTGAGGATCAGAACCCGTGAAGTCGGCAGTGATGCAATCGTCTTCGATGATCAATGCTAAACGAATGACAGCTGGTTCATCATTGACACCATCGTCATCGAGCCAGTCTTTAAACTCGTAACGACCGTTGGGCATAGTGTTAATGCCGTGCCTGATTAGTCGTTCCGAATAATCCATCAGCGCATCCACACACTCCATTATTGTCTCGCTGCCGTAACGCTCTAGGAGTTCCAGGAAACTACGCTCACCAACGCGCATACATGCAAGCTGTGCTTCAATATCTCCCCAAACGAAGTCCGGTAGCCGTATATTTGCCAGAAACAACTTCTTTATATCTTCGACTAGGCAGCCTTTACTATAAAGTTTGACAGGTGGGATGCGCAGACCCTCTTGAAAAATAGAGTCGGCTGTCATTGTATAACTACCAGGTGAGGTGCCTCCGACGTCGACGTGATGAGCGACACAACCACAAACACCCGCTAATTTTCCAAGTTTAAAAATGGGCCTAAACATGACGATGTCAGGAAGATGTTGGCTACCACCCAAATATGGATCATTAACTAGGAATACGTCGCCTTCCTCCCATTGTTTCAGCGGAATACTATGTTCTAGAACGAAGCGGAGTGTTGGTCCCATGGCGTTGACGAATATAGGTGCGCCAGATGTCTGGCTAATTAGACGCCCCTGCGTGTCCATTAGAGCAGTTGCAAAGTCAAGAACTTCTCTGATAACGGGAGAGTGTGCTGTGTACTGAAGAGTAATTGCCATCTGCTCGGCGATAGAATCAAGCCCATTTTTGACTACCTGCATCATAACAGGGTCTACCTTTTTTAGGTCATGGCCTTGGGTCTTTATTGAGGGTCTATTCTCCATGGTTCTTTCCAATTCTTATTATAATTTTTCGTTATTCACGAAAGTTTAAAATAAGGTGACCTGATGGGTCTGCTGTCAGTGACCAATTCGGAGGTACTAGGGTGGTCGAGTCTTTCTGCTCAATTACTATAGGGCCTTCCAATTTAGCATCTGCATGTATGTCGTTGCGCTCGTATACGGCACAATCAATAGAAATTGCATCGCGGAAATGAACTCTTCGCTGCGCTTTTGCTTTGGGCACGGATTGGGTACTTTTAAGCCGGATCTCGGGTGGACGGTCAACAGAAGCTGTCACAGTTACTCGCAAGCTGACGAGCTCAATGTCTCGGTCCTGAATATCGTAGGAATAATGGCGAAAGTGTTCTCCATGAAAATTTGTTGCCATATCAATTAAAGTATTATCGTCTGGAGTTAATGTCGGCCAATCGACCGTAAGCTCGTAGGCTTGACCTACATAACGCATGTCCGAGGATCCGGTGATGACAAATTGCGTTTCCAATATCCCTGCTTCTTCCAAGGTTATACATGCTTGTTTACTCAATTCTTCAAACGTTTGTTGAAATGTTTTTGCAGGAATTTTTGAAAGTTTGCCGAAGAAAGCCTTCCTCGCTTCGTGACGCATATCTGCTCCAATGAGCCCGACAGCAGATGCAACACCGGGCATCGGAGGAACGATTACCTCGGTTACACCAAGTTCCTCCGCCAAGTAACATGCGTGAATAGGTCCGGCTCCCCCAAATGCGACCATCGAATAAAGGGAAGGATGTCGTCCGCGTTCAATCGATACACGACGCAGGGCACGGACCATATGAGAATTGGAAACTTCAATGATACCTGCTGCAAGCTTCAATGCATCCATTCCAAGCACCACTGCTAATCTAGAGAGGGCTTCCTCGACTTTGGGTAAGTCTAAAGCCATTTCACCTCCCAGAAAGTAGTCTGCACTGAGCCGGCCCAGATATAGGTTAGCATCGGTTGTAGTTGGGTCCTTACCACCGCGAGCATAGCACACTGGGCCTGGATCTGCGCCCGCACTCTGTGGTCCTACTCTTAAGCCGCCCGCGTCGTCAATCCAGGCGATGGAACCACCGCCGGCACCGACTTCAACTATATCCATAAAGGATCCTCGGATTGGGTAGCCTGCTCCATAGCCGCTCGCCCCTTGTGCGCCATGAGTGTTTCCTCCTACCTCGTATTCGGTACTCATTTCAATACGACCCTCGTGGATGAGAGCTGCCTTTGCAGTAGTGCCACCCATATCAAAACTGAGAAGATTTTTGCGGCCAAGCACTCGACCAATTGCGTGGGATGAAACTACACCGGCGGCGGGTCCAGATTCGATGATGTTGATTGGCTGACTTCGGATTTCCGAGGAAGTCATCATCCCTCCGCTCGATTGCATAATGTATAGTTGTCTATCGTAACCATGGGTTTTAAGGCGGTTCTCTAGGTTGCCCAGGTAGGCGTCGACTAAAGGCATTACTGCAGCGTTTACTACCGCAGTACTGGTACGTTCATATTCTCGGAATTCGGGGCAGACGTCGACAGAGCAGGTTACGTACGCTTCCGGATCTTCGAGTCGAATAATCTCTGCGACGCTGTGTTCTTCCTGAGGTCTAGCGTAGGCATGGAGTAGGCTTACGGTATATACTTCTACGCTCGCTTCTATCATCGCTTGCACAATCTCTATAACTTGTTTTCGATTGATCGGCTCCATTATTGTGCCATCAGGTGCGATCCGGGCGTCTATCTCCATACGTAGATTTCTTGGAACCAGGGGTGGTGCAATTTGTAGATCTAAGTTGTACGTATCACTCCGAGCATGCCGGCGGATTTCCAGTACGTCGCGGAACCCACGATTTGTAATTAGCCCAACCCGGCTAGTTCTCTTCTCAATTAAGGCATTGGTGGCTGAAGTGGTAGCGTGGACGATGCGAGAGCCTGGGAGTTTTGCATCTAGCTGAAGCCCAAACATTTTTTCTAACCCATACAATATACCGGCGGATAAATCCTCTGGGGTGGAAAGAACTTTTTCTGAGCGGACTACACTTCCCCCTTTTTCAATAGCAACAATATCAATAAATGTTCCTCCGACATCTACACCGATGACAATTTCTGGCGAGGAAACCGTGTATCTCATAGATATATTCAATCAAATGAGATGATTACACGCAAGCAATACGGATTTTGTAAAAACTAGTCTCCCCTTAATACTGGATACTATTTAAAAAAGAAACTGGGTAAAGTAGTTGATTATTGTTGAGTTGAAAAATCCCGATGGGCGGACAAATACTTGAGGATTTGATGCATCTCGATCATGTCGTATTTCGCATGAGATCTCATCTGCAGTTAACGCCGGAGAAGGGGGGTGGCATTCGTCATCCGTAATTCCTAGAAATTATCTGTTTTCTCTCGTAACGCCCTACTAACAAGTATCATCTGCTGGGTTGGTGAACGCATAGGCTCTCTCAACAGCCGGGCGGGCAAACATTTTCTTGTACCAATTGGTCAGGTTTCTCTTCGAAGCAACAGCATCGTCCATGCCGTTGACTTTGAACCGTTCCACAAAAGGTAATACAGCCATATCTGAAAGTGAGAAGGTTGCGCCTGAAAGCCATTGATGCTCACCAAGCGCACGGTCCATCAGATTGAGTTGGTCATCAATACGTCTGATTGAAAACTCTATTGTTTCTTCATCGACACCGTGTTCAGCGTGATGAATTTCGTCCCTACGTCGTTGAATATCAGGTTGGCTATGAACCATCTCAAGAAGTTTATCTCTTCCATAAATTTTTTCATATTCCTCCCAACGGTGGGCGTGGGCCCTGTTGTGAGAGATTAGGTGCATATTCTTGTGAAGAATATGCTCGGATTTATCTAGCCAAATTCGCATATGTGCCCGCTCCCAGGTATCAGAGGGTCGTAAAGACGGCCCACCGAAGGTATCATCTATATATTCCATGATAGCGTTTGATTCATAGACAATGCGTCCATCGTGATCGAGCGCTGGAACTGCGCCATTGGGGTGAATATCCACATACCAGGGTTCCCAATTTTCAAAAACGTGTAAATCGACATGCCGACTTTCCCATTGAACCCCTTTTTCATTTAGTGTCATACGGGCCTTACGAGAGCATGTGGAGCCCCAATAATGGTAAAGAGTGACGGTCATTGTTGTTTCCTCTTTTTTTAAACCTAGTATCAACCCTGAAATTAATAAAATATTATTTTGCGTCAGTAATTCTAGCAGCAGAAAACCGCTATATTTGAATTTCATAAACTCCATAATTGCAAATTGTTTGAGACTAAAAAAGTCTCGCTAACAGTCAACCAACATAATTATATTCTTGTTATATGATAATCATGGAACAAGACCTGGTTAATCTGACTGGCTAACTTTACCTCTTTCTTTTTTAATTGCACTTTGATGGCGCTTGCCGTCGAGGCGGCGTTTCATGGCGTTTTGTGATGGTTTGGTCGGGCGTCTGATTTTAGGTGTTTCAGTCGATTTTTTAATCATCTTAATTAGTCGGTCTAACGCATCCTTGCGATTTTGGTCTTGAGACCTAAACTGATTAGCGGTGATTACTATGACACCTTCTCGTGTTATTCGCTGTCCAGCCAGAGCTTTTAGACGCTTGTATTGTGAGTGGGATAGGGATGGACTTGTTCGGGCATTGAAACGTAACTGAACGGCACTTTCAGTTTTATTTACTTTTTGCCCGCCTGGACCAGGGGCACGGATGAAGTTTTCCTTAATCTCTTTTTCCGCGATGCTAATGGATGAACTAATTTGGATCATTTTTAGGGGTATCAATTAACTAATTTAAAATTTGGTGAATTTACCAATACAGTTATTAGCAGTTGATAAAATTATATTTAATTTTTTATACAGCACTATACGGGGAGCTGGATCTGCCCGGGAAGGCTAATATGCTGAAAATAAAAGCGACTGATGTTTAATTTATCAGTCCATAAACCTTAGCTACCACACGTGGCCATACAACCTGTAACGCAAAAAGAGAAAGCTAACATTGCAAGCGTCAATGGAAAGTGTTTCAGCATGACTGATCTTATAAATCAAAGGGGGAGATTTTTAAAGTCTGTTTTATTGGAATAGAAATTAAACCTTATCTTAGTGAAGCCTGAAGACTTAACAGAAAACTCAGTCTTGATTGGTTCATCTCAATCAATTATCGATACACTTAAAGAAGGTTGAGGCGACTAGGATAGAAGAAGTTATTCTATATTTTAATGTTTGCCAAAACCTCACGAACAAGTGAAGGATGAAATGGCACGCTTTATGGAAGAGGTTGCGTCAGCTTTTGAAGGTGACCGTCTCAAACGGCGAGCTACCTAGACTGATATCAACGCAAAAGAATAATTTTAGTGTTGATCTAATACGGTTCCAGAGGTCTTGGAATTATTCTGATTTTATGAATATTAGTTGGAATAATTGTTAGTACCGGGGGTTTGCTAAAATATCAT
>Ga0209501_10000878_pt1 | contig 34853 bp, 47 predicted proteins | sample ArcticOcean_MG_C_4_FD_187434 | JGI IMG/M metagenome (GOLD analysis project Ga0209501, IMG submission 187434) | Marine microbial communities from western Arctic Ocean - ArcticOcean_MG_CB4_134 (SPAdes) (version 2) | ecosystem: Environmental > Aquatic > Marine > Oceanic | place: Arctic Ocean...
TCACTAGTCTCTCCCTTCTGCAATATCAATTGTATTCTTCCTTGCTTATCCTGTAATGTAGCAAAAATTAGTTTTCCCAAATTTCTAACAGTCATAACACGTCCGGCCACAACTACGCGACTCACACTTCTTTCATTATCCTTTAACTTCTTATGTTCTTCTCTAATATCCTCTGAATAATGTTTAACATCAAACTTATGAGGATAGGGATTCGTAACTCCACGTAATTCCTTAAGCTTCCTCTTCCTCTCATTAATTATTTGTTCTTCACGTCCCATAAATTATTAAGAAAGATTTAGTTTATATAACTTGCTAAGTAAATTCTTCTATAAACAAGAAATTATATAAACATAACTAAACACATTTTATTATGAAACTAAATAAGATTAAGGAAAAATTAGAAATATTAAAAAAAGACAAAAGTATCATAGCCGTGCTTTTATTTGGATCTTACATCACAAACAAACCTTATGCGAGAGACATTGATATTTGTATTGTTCTTGACAATAAATACACAAAGAAAGAAATATTCAATAAACTCATAAAAATTTCAGGTTCTATGCCCGATAAGTTTGACATTAAAATTTACCAAGATCTCCCACTCTATATTAAAAAAAGAATATTAGAGAAAAATAAAATATTATTTTGTAAAGATGAAGATAGATTATATGAAATAGCTATGGAAACATTAAAAGATTTTAATTTATTCGAAAAAGGATATAATTATTATATGGAGGGGATATTAAATGGCTAAGGAAATTGATAAAGAAAAAATATTATCTAAGATAGACCAAATTGATTCCTATCTTGAGGAAATTGGACAAATAAGACCTATAGATTTCAAGGAATACCAAGATTCTATAGAAAAGAAAAGATCTATAGAAAGATTATTACAGATTTCAATTGAGGCCGTTATAGACATCTCTTATATTTTAGTTTCTAATCTAAAATTAGGGATACCCTCAGATGAAGATATTTTATTTGAAGAGTTAAATAAAAAAAAGATAATATCAAATAATATTAAAGAAACTTTAAAACAAATGAAGGGTCTTAGAAATATTTTAGTACACAAATATGCCAAAGTAAATGATGAAGAAGTTTTTGAAAACTTAGACAATCTAAAAGATTTTGAAAAATTCAAGGAAGAAATTTTAAGATTTATCAAAAAACATTAAACTACTTCAAATTCCCCACTTTCTTCAATTAAATATTCAACACCCTCCAAAACAACATACTCACTTTCACTAAACTTCCCTGCTCTACCAACCACTCCATCCACATATTCATCAAACCCATTAGGAATCTCAATTTCACTATTCCCAGTTAAATCTACAACTGAATCTTCAAATGCTATATGCGCTATTAAACGATCATTATTCCCAGGTGCTGATTGAAATAACTCTCCTCTTAATTCCCTTCCAGAATCATCACAAAAAGTCCCTCCAAAAATATCACAAAATATCCCGCACTAACAAAACTAACTGACATAATTAACATTAAAATAAATACTACACTAAAAGCATACACACCACCCTTCATAGTCACTAAAAGACGTATCTCTATTTAAAGCTATTGCGAAGTAATTCTATTCAAAGATTACTTACTTTGAAACCTTCTAATCCCAAATGCTTTATTTCTTCAACCTCAACTTCCTTCACTTCACTATGGTCTGGACCTTTCTTACATTTAGCTAACATATCGTTAACCACTTCATCTCTTCCTTCCAAAACTATTTCTAAACTCCCATTATCCATATTCCTAATGTATCCACGAATTCCAAGCTCATCTGCGTTATCCTTAACAAATTTGCGGAAAAATACTCCTTGCACAGTTCCTGAAATTTTAACCTTTAATGTTTTCATTTTTTATATTTTCCTTTTTAAAATGAAAGTTTAAAATTTTTAATTTTATTATTTTCATAAATACTACAATTAATTTCAATATTTAAAACTACTCATAATCCTTTACAACCTCAAACTGCCCAACCAGTTCATTATATTCACTAGCCAATTTTTGAGCTACTTCTAAATTATCTTTATGATAAACCCTCACAACATTATTATCTTCCCGTATATTTATGTAAAAATCAGGCATACCCCCAACTTCAGAAACAAATAATGATAAACCAAAAATTCCCCTTATAGCTGTAAACCCATCTTCAATAACTTCCGAGGCTACTTGTTCCAATCTATCTAACCTTTCACCAACCTCAGACAAATCCATAACTAACATAAATATCTAAACTATAAAAATACTATTATGCTCCTTATCTCATATCAATATAATTATTTACCTATAGAGAACTTTGCATAAATGACATTTCCGAAGGAAATCGCAGCAAAGTTCTTCTTAGGGAAGATTGAAATTGCATTATTTCAAACTTCTCTATACAAAAACCCATTCTAATAATGTGCCTCAACTACAAACTTCCCAAGACCAGCCAGTTTATATTCCCTTGCCAACCTCTTGGCATGATCTTCATATTTTTCAGATTCTACAGAAATAACCCTATGGTGTGGACTAGACATAACCCACAATTGCATGGGATTTCTATCATACTCTTTTTCTACCAATCTCACATTATAGCTGCTTCCTGTAACAGTAGCCCCAAATACCATTCCCACAGTACTATTCGCAATATTAACTAAACTTTCAGCACGAGACTCCTTCAACAAATCAAGCTCATCGCCCCTAATAACTTTCACCATAATTATAGGAGTATTAAATATAATTTATAAGTATTATAGCGATCTAATTTACTATGCATTCTAAATTTTCAATCTTATAGGAATAAGAAATCTATATGTTTCTTATATCAACCTCATTATTAATCAAAACAAAAACCTGACTTGCAAAATAAACTACTGGACCTACTGTAAACCTATCTTTATACCTCTTCAACTCTTTTCTTGGCAAACCTTCATGATCTCCAATTAAAAAAACACAATTATCTAACTTCTTCATCTTCCTAATACTTTCACCCTTAATATCCATAACACAAATCTTCTTGCCTTCTTCAGCTAACTCTTTTAATAAAACACTCAAACTCTTCCTCTCAATATAACATCCTGGAAAAACTTCAGTCTTTTTCTTATCATTCCATTTATACAACATCCTTTTTATTAGTCCCCCCACATCCTTTTTCGAAAGAGGAATTTCCTTGCTACTATCTAATTCTAAGTGCAAGGGCGAATTAGGTGGTCCATCAAATATCAAATGTAAATGCACATCATCTCTGAGTCTATTACTCAGGCTTAGGGCCTGAATTACTACATTAAAAACTATATCCAGTCGGCCTGCCTGCATAGGGTTATCAAACTTACCCGTAGTCTTTGCAGTCTTTGAATAAAAAACAAATTCTCTCATTAATTAAAATAGTAACTATCCTTTAAATAATTTTCAAAATCTTGAGGTATATCCTGTAGGCATTTCCCCATAGCAACAAAAATAGGCATCAAGTATTTGTGGCTCATATATTATGGGTGCTATATCTAACAACTGAAATCTAATTGTCCCCTTGTCATATGTAGAAAATAATGTTATATTGTCTTTGGGAAATCCAAAATCAATCTCAAGACCCCCCTCTGCATAATGTTGTAAGAAATCTTCTAGATTAGCTGGAAATCTTCTATTCGCCATCCCTATTACAGTACTTCTAAGATGAATATCTCTCTGAAAATGACTCTCTGGAGCGATACTACAAAATCTTCTAATAAATTGAATATTTAATCTATCTTCTTTTTCACTTAAATCAATAACCTTTCTCTGCCACACCATAAAATAATTAAGTTATATCTCTATATAATAATTATGTGAACTATCCAATCATTTTCAACCACCCAACTCCACTCCCTTTCAGATTATCTATCTTCTTAAATTTTCTGACCTTTTTCAATCCTTCAATATCAGTACATGCAATATCAAATGTAACTTTCGGCATATTAATATGCTTCAAAACAAATCTCTTGACAAGGGTCTTATTTGTCTTAACAATTTCACTTAACAACCATCCATTCAACTCCTGAATATTATCTTCCTTATCATTCAACCTATTTTTTATCAAACTAAAAACAAACTCCCAATCTTTTTCATTAATTAATGGGAAACATGCAGATAATCCAATTCTTCTGTAATACACATTTCTCTTATTACTTATTTTTAATATTTCTCTCTTCAAATTATCATATTTAATTGCAATATGCCCAATTATTCTTCCCATTCTCTCAGCCTCATCATAGTCCTTTATTTCTTTCAATCGAGGAATCAAAAATTTCCAGGTCTCTTTATCAAAATCATTATCATACATTCTTAGTGCATATACTGCCATCACTCTTTCATTATGGTATCCTGATTTCCATAATCTATTAAAAACTCTATAAAATTCCCTAAGGCTATATTCAGAATGTAATTTCTCAGCCAAAACTTTTATCTCAGGATTCTTATCACGATAAAAGTCATGACTCCCTCTAATAAACTGTTTAACATCTCCCAAAAATTCCTTACTACCTAATGTCTTTAATTGTCGCCTCATAAATTAATCCAAAACAGAACTACTTTTTATCTTCAGTCTTCTTATTCTCTTTTTTATCTTCCTTTTTTTTCTTATCTTCAATAACTTTTGCCTTAGTTTCTTCAACTGCCTTTTCTACTTCCTTCTTTATTTCTTCCTTAGGTTTTATGTCAACAGCCTTCTCAGTCTCTTTGGGACTTGAATCTGATTTACCTGTTGTCAATTTAGCAAGTCTCTTATTTCTAAATTCAATATGTACAGGTAGATCTACTAGTTCAACTCCTACAGTCCCATCATCAAACCGAGTAGCTTTAACTTTTATTTTTGCTGGAGGCTTCCTCATTCCTCGAAATCTAATTTCATTATTTAAATCCACATGAACTTTAACTTTTCTTAAATCTCTATCATAAACCTTCATATGCTGAGCAATAAATTCTTTCAATGTCTTAACAGCCTTATTAGCTCTCTTATATACTGGAACCTTCAACCAGCCATGTCTAAGTGGAACTATATATTCTCTATCATATTCAACTTTAGGTGTAGTATCTTTCTTTGCCATATTTTTATCCTCTAGCCTGTCCTGTTCTTCTTGGTTTAATCTTTAGCTTAGTTCTTCTCCATTGACGCCTTATTGAAGTAACAGCACTTGGATGAACTCTCTTACCTGCTCCAAACTTCTTTAAAACAACCCAAACTGGAGCCCACTTAGTTCTCTTATTAGCTTTACTTAGCTTATTCTTTTTTTGTTGACGTTTCTTCTCATACATTTTATAGATTCTCCATTAATTCTTTACCTTTCTCAGTAAGTTTTCTTCCAGCCCTCTTAGCTCCATCCTCTGTCTTCTCTAACAGTCCTGCAGCCTCAGCTTGTTGTAAAATTACACGAACTATCTTACCACTACCCTTTTTGAATATCTCTGGCTGCATACCTCGATTCTTCTTACTACCATATCTTGTTTTTAACCTATTTACTCCAACAACATTTCTAGTATAGGCTTGTCTCATTATACTCGCAGCTCGTTTAAACCAGAAATCATCATCTACTGGAGGTCTAGTCTTTGCAATACCTGTCTTAACATATGCCATCCAATCAGGAGCCTGAAACTCACTTATTTCTTTAAGAGCATTAGCTAATTTAGTATTATATTCATTCGCTTCAGTACTATATACTATGCTTGTTTTTATTGTCATATTTATGTATTTTAACCGACCACCCCTTTACGGAGCTAGACACATATTTATGTGTTAAATCTTAATATTAGTGAAGAAAATGGGTATTTAAATGTTGGGTTTAAGCTACTGGAATTGATTCAATCACTTGCTCTATTCCACCTTCAGCAAGACACTGACCATAATCATCTCCAACTAGTGTAGATATTCTACAGACTACTTTAATCAAAAAGTCCCTAAATGCCCCGCTTCGCTCTATTTCTCCAGCCAAATCCACACATTCTCCATTACTACATAAATTGCTTTCACACTCATAATTATTCTGACATGAAATATCATCATATAAATTAGATTTCTGAACATTAACATTTCCATCTATCTCGCAATATGATGGAATCTTTTCTCGAGTACTAATCTCTGATTCATATCTAATAATCATATCTACATATCCTTCATCCTCTTCAGTAGCTTCAACAACATCAATTATTTCCAAATCAAAATACTCTATACCATCATCTCCAGAAATTCTAAATTCTTCTCCCTCAATTAATGTATAATTTAAACCTCCAAAAGAAAAGAAAGCTTCAGTATCTGATAATATCTCTAAGGTATATCCATCATTTTCATCTCCACTTCTTTCTGTAACATGATCTCTATCCGTACGCTCAACCAACTCAACCCTTTCTTCCCCTTCATCTTCAAATCTAAATCCATAAGGAATACATCTATTATCATTACTCTCATACCATTTACTTACATAACATCCACTACAAATACCTGGAGAACACTGAGAGACTTGAACTTCATTAGGAGAACCACACCCATAATCTATGCAAGTCTTAGTTTGTGATCCATGTGGTGGGCAAATTATTGGCTCAGTCTTACATTGCCAATTTGGAGTACATTCATCATCCTCAAAAGTAATATCTGAGTTACACTGACTCAAACTTCTTTCAACAAAATTTCTAGCTTGCCAAGGTAAATCAAAATACTCCCAACCAATATACTCAAACTCGTTATCCCTTAATCCATTCAAATACTCTATCAAACTATCTTGAGCTAATTCTCTTAATTCTTCATCAGAGAAATACTTACCATAACTAACACTTAATCTTACCATTACATTATTATCTGCCCAATAAAGTGTTAGATAAGTATAATCACTACTCTCCAAATTTTGATTATTTCTCAATACATCCCAGTTACAAATATAAACTGTATTTTGTTCATTATCTCTGGTCCAAAAATTCTCCTTCTTACAAACTACAGGGCTAGTCATTTCTTCAACAAGGGTAGTAGCATCAACTTCTAAATTATCAAATACACTTAATTCCTGATTAATATACATATAATCAACATTATCATCTTCATTATCAAGCAATCTCCATCCCGCATAATATCTTGTATATTCCTCGGCCCTATCATCTATATACCATGATTCTTCTGAAGAATCACTCCAATCAAAATCATAAGCTATCCCTGAATCTATTATATCTACAGGACTTAGCATTTCTTCAATCATTGGCCCACATACCTGGTAATCTGAAAAACTAAGCTCTATTAATGCAGTCAAATAATTATTATTTACATATACTTCGTGAAGTGAGATTATGTACTCTCCAAAAATTGCTTCCTCATTAATTTGAATTTCATTAGGTTGATCATTTACTCTAATAGTAGCAGAAGTGGTAGATGCAGAAACAAGTCTTATCTCAACATTTTCTCCTCTTGTATTCACAACATTGACTGGAGAATCTGATGTAAGTAGTAGATTAGTTATAGGGTAGGGTTTTAACACAGCACTAATATGTGTTCCATCCAAATCAGCACTTTTTAGATAAACAAGAACTCCATTATCATTTGCAATACCCACCCCACCAAGTTCAGAAATTTCTCCAACCGTTTCTCCATTTACATTAAATACAGCTGAAAAGTCTGATGCAGTTACAAGTTCAATTTCATAATTGATATCATTTAAATTCACTGTCGCATTGAAATTATCACTATCCAAACAAATATATCCCTCTTCACAAGCTACATCTACTTCTTCTATACAGGCTCCGTCAGTACATCCAAATGGGCATTCATATCTATTGGGAGTAAGTTCATTATTATTACAAGATTGTTCTACCAATCCACAAGATTGTCCAAGACAACTTTCCAATCTAATCGCTTCATTATTTTCTAGATCCAGAATTTGACAAAAATCATAATACTCGGTTCCACCAAAATTTACAAATCCTTTCCCAGAATATTCAAATCCCTCATCACTATCTACACATCCACCAACTACAACAGGCTCACTACAAACCACTATATCATTTCCATGACATAATGAAATCTCCTGACCAATCTCAATTTCAGAATCAAAATTCCCTAATGAATTAGTAACTGTATGTTCTCCCTTCTCACAGAAATTAGCACCAAAATGACCTATTATATTATTCTGAGTTACAGGAGTTTCATGAAATATCAAACAAGTATCAAAATTCTTTTGATATGTAACTATCAATTCATCATCAACTATCTCAATTGAACTTACAGTCACTTCAAGATTAACACATTCATCATTTTCACATGCTTCATTATTATCAAAAGGACTATCACAATTAGGGTCGTCAAAATCCACCAAACCATCATTATCATTATCTATCCCATCCTCACACTGAAAATCTATACATTCCCCTTCATTGCATACAGCTTCACATTCAACTTCTTGAACAGCCAATTCATTTCCATTACAATACACATCTTGCAAGAAAACTGAGTTCAAGCATTCATCAGATCCTATTAGAACACACCCAAAACTATTACAGGTTGAAATGTTTCCACCTATGTCTTGGCAAACAGACACATCTTCTACACATGCCCCATCAACACATGCCTCATCACATCTTATATCTGTATTTGCAGCCTGATTATTGACACAAGACTTCTCAGATAAGGTATGATCATTCAGGCAAGTATCCAATTCAATATCATTTATATCAGCATCCTTATAATTAACAGCTCCTCTAACTTCATAATCATTCCCACTATCTTCACAGTAGGGTGTTATAGGAACTCTTTCACCAACACAATTTGCAAGAGGAACATTATCTCCATGCCCCACTACACCACTATTATCTCTATCTGCCCAGAAACATCCAGGGTTTGAACTAATACTACTACCAAAACATGCCCCATATTGATCAATATCTGGACCGGCCTCCACAATCCCATTTAAATCCCTATCAGCCCATTGACAATCAGAATTTAAATCATCTTCTTCCTCTCCTCCCTCTCCCCTATATTCTCTTCCAATATCTTCAGTAGATAATGCCCTATTCCAAATTTTTACTTCATCGACCATACCATTATAAAAGTAAGAATTATCCCCTCTCTGACCAATTGTAAGGTCCCTGTTATTTGTGTTAGGAATATCTGAATCAGATTTTAACACATTTAGCACACCATTATAATAAATTCCTATTGTCTCATTTTCATATCTAACTATTGTAATATGCTGCCAGATATTATTAGATACCACTCTTCTCGATGTGGATAATATGTTGCCGCCAGGTAAATACCAAATTTGAACTTGATTAGCATCATCACTAGAATCACGATTATTATCATATAACCACATACTTGCAGGTCTATTATAGGAAGTTTTTGATATAATTGCCTGAAATCCTGAAGCTCTAGCTGGATTAACCCAAGCAGACATAGTCCAACTTTCAGTTAGATCTAAAGAACTATCATGGGGAACCAGAACATAACCTCTATTAGACAAACTAATCGCCCTTCCTAACCCTTCCCTACCCTCAACAAAATTTGCTCCACCAACACCACTACCATCATTATCTCCAGCAGAATCTTGATAATTATCTTCAAAAGAATAATGTGAAACTAATCCTCTACTACCATTTCCTGATCCACCCCCTCCTGAACTCCCACTTGATTGAAATAACTCGCCTCTTAATTCTCTTCCAGAATCATCACAAAAGTTTCCTCCAAAAACATCACAAAATATTCCAGCACTAACAAAACTTACAGATAAAACTAAAATTACCGATACAAAAATTATGAACACACCACTCTTCATGTCATATGATAATAATTAAACTTTATAAATCTTCCGAAATCTCTGACTTGGAAGAGTTAAAAATTAAAAAATTTTTAAAGCTACCTCCAGTTTCTCTCCCATGTAATGACCTGAAACTGTAGAATCAAATTTCTTTATCAGATTCAAAAAAATTTTAACTAATCAAAATAAAATCTAAACTAGTTTTGCAGAAATATTTAAATAAGTGAGATCACTTAATATAGGATGACAAACATAACTCTCTCAATAGATGACAAAATATATAATAAGATGAAAGAATTCTCAGAAATAAGATGGAGCGAGTTTGTAAGAAAGATAATTTCTAAGAGGATAAACGAATTAGAATCAATTAAAGAAGATGATGGATTTCTAACTATACTAGCTTCAGAAAAAGCACTTAAGGGGGCATGGGACAATGATTTAGATGAGAGGTGGAATAAGATTTGAACAAAGGGAGATTGTACAGATCCCTTTTCCATATTCAGATTTATCTGGCTCTAAAAAGAGGCCAGCCATTATAGTTTCAAATAAAAATGTTAACAAATCCTCTAACGTTATTTGCGGCGTAATAACTACAAATCCTCATGAAATAGATCTACCCATCTTAGAAGATGATCTAGAAAAGAAACAACTACCTTTCAAGAGCTATATAAAACATCAGATGTTGTTTAGAGAACTTTGCATAAATGTCATTTGCGATAGCAACGCAGCAAAGTTCTTCTTAGAGAATGAGAAAAACGGAGTTTTTCAAAGTTCTCTTTACAGTTAATAAAAATTTAATCATAAAAAAAATGTCTAAACTTAAACAAAAACCATTCAATAAATTAAGAGATAAAATACATGAGAATATTAATTAAATCTCTTTCAAAAACTTCTCCCCATCCCATTTATACCCCTCCTCATTAAATTCATCAAACCTACCAACATCATTTATTGAATTTTCAATCAACCAACGAACAAATTTCCCCTTTACTAACTTGCCTTCATGTCCTGCAGATTTACGAACTCCCTCACTTACAACTACAAATTCTACATAAATTCCATCAGGATAACTTATCGCTTTTCTATAAACAATCGGCAACAAATCAATTACATAATAATCTTTAAGAAATTTAGAGACCGTATCTTTCCACAAACTAGCTGCACCAAAAAAATCAATCTTAAATTTATAATCTGGAATTAATTTAATACAATTTATCAATCCAAACAATCCAGATAAAATATAAACCCTCCCATTAAACAATTCCTTATTTTTTATTGTAGAATAATCTATTCCCTGATAAACTACTCCAGAATATCGTTCTATAGCTGGTAACGTTCCACATTCCTTAATTTCCCTATTAATTTTTAGAACTTCATTAAGTTTTTTATCTTTCACTCCGTACAATTTAGAAAGATCTCCATCATAAGAATCCAATTTACCTAATAAATCTCTAGTAATCAGATCAAATTCCTTTAAACTTTCAAAATCCCCATCAATAACTTTACGCTCCGAAGGAGGTATAAGTATAATTATCTTTTTCATTCACTATTCCTTAGAGGTTCTTGCCTTCCGCCACTTTCTTAAAAAGATACTAAATCCCATAGTTCTAACAGTATATTTTTCTCCAAGCTTCTTCAAAAGCTCATCAGCATATTTTTTAACATCTGCCTTACCCTCAGGCCGAGCACTTTTTAGTACACTAACTTTCATTGTAATATTCCGATCTTTCTCTAGCCTCTTCTCAATATCTTTAACAAACTCCTGAGTAATTCCATTCTTACCTAATTGCGTTTCTTTTTGCTGTAACATCTTCTTAATAAGCTATCTGCCTTTAATTACCTATCTAAATATCCCTTCTCTTTGTAGCAAGGCCTTAAGCTCATTACGCCCCCTATAACTCCTAGTTCTTGCAGTAACTTCAGGAATTCCCAATCTTGTAGCAGCTTCAGAATATGAAATCTCCTCAAACTCAACTAATCTAATAACTTCTGCAAAAAGTGGATTTATTCTTGCTAACTTTTCTCTAATAGATTTAGATTGATCATTTTCTTTTAAATCATAACTTTTCTCTATCCCCCCTTCATCAGTAAGTGGCAAGTGATTTTTACGAGATCCAATTATCCTCTCAGATCTATTAATTATGCATTGATAATACCATGTAGAAAATTTTGAATAATTTTTAAAGCTAATACCAGATCTTGCAAATTGTAAATTTTGATCTTGAATTGCATCCTCAGCCTCTTCATTTGTCAACCCTACACCCCTACTAATGCTATATGCCTGTGGCTGCAACTCTCTAATCTGATCTAAATATTCCCCAAATTCAGCATTCATAAAAATTCTCCACTCACCTAACACTCATATTTCCACTTGGAATTGCCTGCATAACTTCTTCTTTACTTACTGGCAATAAATATTTTACTTTGATTTTTTTAACAATTTTTGCAGTTGCTTCTTCCTTATCCATCTTCCCAGGAGTAATTACAGCTAAACTTTCCTCATCTCTCTTTACTTTAGGAACTGCTCTTATTTTCCCCTTTTGGATTATAACCATTAATTCAGGTTTAGCCTTAACCTTCTTCTTCTTATTAACGCCAAAGGTGCCTGTCTTCATATCTTTATTCTTAAATATGTCTGCCCCATTAAACACATCAATATCTATCTTCCCACCACTTTTTGCACCCTTCCATTCCTTTGAAAAACAAGCACAAAATATTGCACACTCTTCTAAATCCTTCTTTGTAGGCTCATCTGATTGTATAATCATAAATGGGCTTCCAGGTTTTGATGTATGCATAACTGTATAGTGTGGTTTTCTAAAATGTTTTAATGCTTGCTCATTTTGATCCTCATTCTTCCCACCAACTACTAATGCGCCTTCACTAGTAAAGAACCATCTATAACTCATATAATCTCTTGCATCTCTCATATCTCGTAACATATTAAACATCAAATTTGATAGAATTTAAGGCTTTTAAGGGTTGCTATTTTCACAGTATCTCCGCACAAGAGTTAAAAGGGGAGTTTTGATATCTCTCCAAGAATAACGCGATTTGTATATTCTAAAGATTATCGAGGAAATTATGCAACTTTCAATAGAAATAAGGGAGGATTGTGACGAAGTCCAATTCGGAATTTATGTAAAAACATGTCAATGCGGAGATACTGTTTCACTATCAAAAAATCAAATCCAGAAAAACGATTATCTTAGAATCTCGTAATTGATCCACTAAGTGAATAACCCTCTAATAGTTTTATAGGATCTCAAAACCTATTATTTTTAACTAAGATTTCCCCAACTTAAACTTTTTCAAAAAACTATTTTTCTCTTTCTCTTCTTCCTTCTTCTCTTCTTCCTTCTTCTCTTCTTCCTTCTTCTCTTCTTCAACCTTCTTTTCGCTATATTCATGTCCCAAGGCAGCATAATACTTACCTTTAACATTATCAAACTTTTTATCAGTAGGATCAGGAGATTTAACCTTTCCCTCTTCACGAAGCCAAACTGTACTCTGAGGATAAGGTATTCCAATTCCTTCTTTATACAATCTTCTATAAATCCTTGTAATTGCCTCTTGATGAGTAGGCCATTTCTTTGCAATATCATCAACCCAAAATCTAATCTTAAAATTCAAAGAACTATCTGCCATTTCTAAGAAAATAGCTTGAACTTCTTTTTCCTTATCTATAATTTTAATTTGTTCAACTTCTTCAATAACTATCTTCTTAATATATTCAGGGTCCACTCCATATTCAACTCCAAATTCAATATTAACCCTAATACTTGAGTCAGGTTGATAATAATTTTTGACTGTACTTCCTGCCATAACCCCATTAGGAACAATGATCATCTCATTATCAAAACTTCTTATTCTACTTGTCCTCAAACTAATTTGATAAACTTCTCCAGAGAGTCCATTAACCTCAATATAATCCCCAACCTTAAAAGTTCCATCAAGGACAATTGATATACCTGAAAATATATTGGCTAATGTTGGCTGAAGTGCAAGCGCAACCGCCAAACCTGCTATCCCTAATCCAGCTAAAAATGGCCCCACTTCAAATCCCCAAATATTCAAAATAAAAAGACCAATTATCAATATCAATGTAATCCTAAGAACCTCATGAACTAATTGACCAATTGTATCATCAACATTACTTTCTGTTTGTTCAGATATTTTCTTCCATAATCTCATTAAAGTTATATCTACAACATGAAATACCAAATATCCAATTGAAATTGCAAGTAAACTATATAGGACCTTAAACACTATTCCTCCTACACTAGAATCAAAAGCTATATCTTGCAATGCAACAACCAAACTCACCAAAAGAGCAATATAATTTAGTGGCCTATTACTCTTTTTAAGAATGATGTCATCCAAGTCACTTTTAGTCTTACTACTTAGTTTAACAAAAACCTTCTGTATAGCAAATAATCCCAATCTTAATAATATCAACAAAACAAAGAAGATCACAAAAGCCCTAGGGTAAGTACTCAAATAATTCAAATAAGGTATATTGTTAAAGACCATGTTAATCAATATTATACTAGGTTTTTAAAACTAACGAAAATAAAAAAAAATAAAAATTTAACTATTTCTTAGCCAACTTATTCAACTCAGATTGAACTATCGCAGGCATTATAATCCCTACTAAGATATATAATATAAACCACAAAAGGGTATTATTATCTTTCTTAATATTCTCAGCAAATCCCTCCGAATACTTATATATCCAATACAAATTTGCAATTGGAACAATTAATAACCAGGCAGTCGGAATCTCCGCACCCCTACTATTAATCTCTTCTTTAGTTGAAACCATCCAGTATATAGCATATATTCCAAATGTAATTATCGAATAAATATAAACTAAAACAATGTTTCTATTTTTCACCATCTATTTTTTACCTCCTTTCATTTTTCAATAAACTATCCTCGGACCATATCCCCATAAATTAACCGCAGTAGCAAGTTCACTACAGTCTTCTTCCTTAACAAATTTTCTCACAGGTATTCCATCCTCATATATCTGACGAGCTTGAAGTGCAGCAATTACTCCAGGCCTCACCCCTTTTGGATGTCCTAGTACTCCACCACCACATTGAATAATGATGTCCTGTCCCAACTTATCCATGATACTTTCAAAATCTCCTGGGTGAAGTCCTCCACTTGCAGTCATCCATACTGGTTTAATATGATACCACTCCTGCCCCAAACTTGGAATTTTTTTGTCAACTTTCAAATGTTTTTCTTGCAAAACTTTAGTAATATAAACCGATTCACCATAATCTTCCATTTTGGCTAGAGGACTTCCCCCATGAATACTATCTACTCCAAGTAAGCGAAATAATTTTGCTAGTACTACCATTGATAAACTAAATCCTTCTAAAGGTCCAGTACCATGAACTCCAGGGCTATTATCTCTAGTTATGAATCCATGCATTGCACGATGAGCATGTATTGCAAGACCCAAATTTCTCCTCCTCAATGTATCTACTGCAGAAAAACCTGTGGTTATAACATCCATCATCATAAAAATACCTCCATTACTTTTTATTAGTTTAGCCCTTCTTTCCATCTCGTCCATATTTGAATGAGTTATGTTACACAAATAAAATTTCTTATGTCCTGTTCTTTTCTCAGCTTTCTTTAGATTTTGTAAAACTAGGCGGCACCGTTTATCAAATTTGTTAAAATATAAATTAGTCAAATTTTCATCATCCTTAATTGCATCATAACTACCATCTCCTGCTGTAAATAAATCCCAAGCCAAAGCTGCTTGCTCTTTATCCGTTCTCCCTATTTTAGGTTTAGGTACTGTCGCTAATAGGCACCCCTTTTTCTTCCCCAGCATTTTTCTCACACCAGCTACTCCAAACCTAGGGCCTAAAAATGCCTGAACCATTTTCTTAGGAAATTTTATATCAAAAACTCTCATAGCACTAACCATTTTCATTCCAGCTATATTTCCTACAATGCCTGCAAGTAACCCACTTATGTTATTTAATTCAAATAAATCAATTGGATAGGCAACTTTAAACATATGATTTTTATAATCCAAATCATAGGCCATGGCTTTCTTCTTTGCTGCAAGTGGAATGCCACTTCCCACCCCATCAAATACTTTTGTCCATGTTCCCGTAGAACTTTCAGCAGCAACTGAAGCACACCCCTCTTCAAAAACTTTCCGAAGTGGTTTACCCTTCGCTTCCTTAATAGCTATCTTGGATAGCTCTAATTTAACAAGTGTAACTAAATAATTATCATTAGGTTTCCATCCCTTTTTTGCCAAGTAGTCTAATTGTACTGCCATTAAAACCTCTCTTAATTACTATCATTAGTCAAGTTGTCTTTAAAATCTTTTGCTAGTCCATAAAATTGTCTTTTTAAGTGAGAATGATCTGAACTTAATTTTGCCAAATTATAAACAATTGCAAAAGTAGAACTTACATTAAAAATAACAAGACCTAAGATAATATCTTCCACAGACAAAGAACCTCCAAGAATTTTTTTCAAAAGATGATAGGAAATAAAAAGCCCAATAATAATAGTTATAGATATCAATAAGTTTTGTATTATATTTTTTGTTTTTATCATATCACTCTATCGATAAACCAAATAATAGATAGTAATAAAACCAATCCTATGATAGCTAACCAAAACCAATAAATCTTATCCATATTTTCACCTATTAATAACCTGTATTTATAATTTATATATCTTTTCTCTAAAAGTTTTGTTAACACCTAATTTCCCACTTACTAAGATATCCTTCATAGAGTATTAACACTTACCAAAATAATTATTTCTTTTTCTTCTTAATTATCTTATCCTTACCTTTTCCCCTTAGGCCAAGATAAATATTCTTATAGAATAATATAGCAAAAGGAGCTGTAAATAATGTGTTAATAAAACCCGCAACAAATTCTGTAACTAGATATCCTAGTAATTCAGTAATTACTCCTACAAGTCCAAATATCAAAACCAATACGATTGTATATCCAAATATTCTCCACCAATTTCCCTTAACCATATGAAAACTAGTTCTCAAACTTTCCATTACAGTTTTATTAGAATCAAAATAAACAAATATTGCTAATGACCAATATATTCCAAAGATAATCCCAGGAATAATTAGTGCCATAAATAATAAACATAAGAAGAACATTGCTACTATCCCAAACCAGACAAATTTCCAAAAGTTTCTTTTCCCTGAATGTGTAACTCTATGAAAATCAAACTTCGCAAAACCTTTCAGACTTTCCTTAATCAATCCTGCCTCATATATAAAATAAAATATTGCCCCTATAATTCCTATCAAAGATATTGCAGCTATTAGTTCTGCAGATAATTTCAATTCCTCTATATTAACTTGCTCACTATAATTTATTCCAAACATAAAAAATATTAGAAAAGCCAAAACTGTAGGAATTCCGATAAATACTAACGTCAATAAAAACAACTGTTTAAAATTCTTCCTGTACTCATCCCAACTTTTACCGATAACATTTCCTAGATCCATTTTAGTTATTAGAAACTAATAGCTCCTTATTTAATACCTCATCTGCATTTAAAACTTCAACACCTAATAAATTACCCTTAACATCAAAATCAATAATTATATTTTCATTCAATTCAATAGTCTTAGTTGCCTTTCCTTCAGAAATCTCATCAACCTTATATATATAGGCGGCATTTGCATCCTTATCATACTCAACTTTCATAACTAAATTACCGTTATAACCTTTATATAACTTTCCTCATTTTGTTTCTCTACATAAATAATTTTAATCCTTCTACCTCCAAACCTGCCTACAGCAATTTTTCTTTAATCAAAGGATTCCTTAATCTTAGGAATACTATGTAAAATATGTTCAACCTCCCAACTTTCTATACCTCTTTGAACCATCCTCTTTTTTGCATGATTTGAATAAAGAATTTTCATAAATATTATATCTTACTAACCTACAACTTCTATGAAGTTGGAGGGTCAATAAATCTCAGATTTTCTGCAATTTACTCCCATCTCCAGTATCATCTACTCTAAATCCTTTTTTAGCAATTTTATCACGTAGTTTATCTGCCAATTTCCAATCCTTATCATTTCTTGCCTTTTCCCTAGCTTTAACAATTTCAAGAATTTCAGCAGGAATTTTTTCTTCCTCTCCCTTAAATAAATCAAGTCCAAAAACTTTTTCCATACTTTTTACAGTCCTTACTTTACCAAAAGCATTTTCATCTCTAACAAGCCTCCATAAAACGACCAGAGCACTAGGTATATCTAAATCATTATCAATAGCAGTTTCAAATTCGTTTAAATATTTTTCATTAACCTTCCCATCATCCTCCCATCCAGAGATTATATTCCTCAATCTTTTTCTAGAGGTCTTTGCGGCATCAAGGCTATTCAAAGAATAATTCAATTGAGTTCTATAGTGTGCAGTTAATAAAAAATACCTATAATCTAATGCACTATAGCCTTTCTTTTCTAGATCACTAATAGTCTCAATTTTGCCTTTACTTTTACTCATTTTCTCTCCCCCAAATTTTAAGAATGCTCCATGTATCCAATATTTTACCCAAGGTTTTTTCTCATATGCAGATTCACTTTGTGCAATCTCATTAGTATGGTGTATAGGAATATGATCTTCCCCTCCAGTATGGATATCAAATTGTTTCCCAAGATATTTTGAACCCATGGCGCTACATTCAATATGCCACCCCGGAAATCCTTTTCCCCAAGGACTTTCCCATTCCTGTTGCCTCACTCCAACTTTTTCAGAAAACTTCCACAACGCAAAATCAGTTTTATTTTTCTTATCTCCCAATTCCACCCTTCTTCCACCTTCAAGACCCTCTAAATTAAGTTTAGCCATTTTCCCATAATCCTTAAATTTACTTGTATCAAAATAAATTCCATCAGGAGTCTTATAGGTATACCCCTTCTTCTCTAAAATAACAATCATTTCTATCTGTTCTTTAATATTATCAGTAGCCTTTGCCCAAATATTCGGCTCAATTATATTTAACTTTTTCAAATCTTCATTAAAAACATCAAAATAATACTGGGCAATTTCACTAGCTTTCTTACCTTCCTTTATAGCAGCAGTTTCCATCTTATCTTCACCAATATCTGCATCAGAGGTTAAATGACCCACATCAGTAATATTAATCACTTGCTTAACCTTAAATCCATCGTAGGTCAAGACCCTTTTAAGAATATCATTAAAAATATAGGTCCTTAAGTTCCCAATATGTTGAAACCAATAAACTGTCGGTCCACAACTATACATTCCAACTTCTCCTTTCTTAATCGGTTTAAAAGTCTGTTTCTTTCGCCCATATGTATTAAATAACTTTAACATAAAATTAACTAATTATCTTAATATAAAAACCTTTCAATAAAGATCTTCTTCATAATCTATTCTAGAATGATCATCATTGGCTCCCCCCTTAGGCATATTCATTAAATCTCCTGAATCATCAATTATCTTACTCAATCCATGTGCTGCCTCGATAACACTAATCCCAAAAGCATACCCTATGCAGATCATATAAACAAAATCATTCATACAATTTAACAATATAAAAAAATATTTAAACTTACTGAATATTAAATTATGATCTGAGTAATTCCTAATTGATCTGATCTTCTTTTTACTACATTAGCTTCAAGTTTAGAATATTTATCTATAGCCTTTCTTACCAAAGCTGGATCATTTTTAGATTCAAGAAGTCCTTGTAATCTTCTAAAATGATCACTATATTCTTCAAATTGTGCAGCCTGATGATTACTTAGATAATCAGATTCAACACCTAATTTTCCTAGTTCAATAATAGATCTTCTATGGGATTCTAATTGGGATAATGTTTCAAATAGTTTTGATTCATGATCATTAGATATTTTATCTACGAAACCTGGAATGCCATCCATATAATGTTCTGCATGGGTATACTGGTGATCAACCAAACTAATTCTTAATAAATGATCTATTTCTTCAGGTTCTGCTAAACCATCTAATTGGTGTTTTTTAAGTCCTTCATATAATGTATGGGTTTGATAAATATTTGAAAATTGTCCTAGATTTCCATCAGTAGATTGTGGTTCACAAAAAGATAGTCTTAAATTAAGTGCTAGAGGACTCATTCCAAAGTCCTGCACGGCAAATTCTCTAATGACTTCATCACTTAGATATTCAAAACCTAGCACATATCTAAGATCCCCCTCTACAGTGTCAACTAACCCATCCATATATTCCTGTCTCTTTCCAGGTTCAGCTAACGCTTCAACAATAGATACTCTTGCCATACAAAATCTAAAAATCAACTGTATATAAAACTATCTATTTTGTTACTACTTAAAAATAACAATCATTACTGTATACTAAACTTTTTCCTATCGCGAGGGACTTGGAGGATTAAGGGATTCAAAAAAAGCTAAGTCAGTAAAACTCTTAAGAGTTTACTGTATATCTATATCAAAAGGTTCAGTAGTATAAGGAGTACCATCTTCCTTATTTATCTCTAACTTATATCTAATTATGCAAGTTGAAATGTCACTTACTGCTCCTTCTGGAACATTAAATCGTACAATATCTGTATATTTCTGACCACTTGAAACATCCACACTTCCAGTTCCACCTGTAGTTATCCAGGCTTCAGCTTCATTTTCTCTAACTCCACACTTCTTTCTTATATTATCATCTGCAACGGTTACACTCCAACGAAACTTCTGGGTGGCTACTGCATTTTGTATACCAAACCCTAATCCAAACTCATCTCCTTGCTTAATTTCAGCAATTCTATTTGGCAAATAAATTACAGCTCTTTGATCTTCAACAAATAACTTATTTATTTCAGACTCAACCTTCTGATTCATAGTCTCAACATTAAACTTAGCTCCTGAGAAAATAGTTCTAATTAATATAAGTCCCAAAATCAACATGCTCATCGCCAAAACTAAAATAACTATTGTCCCAATAGAAAGCTCTAATGCTGCCCTCTTATTCTTTTTCTTAATCTTTTTAATCTGAAACACCATCTTTATTAATTAAGATAATTAAAAGACATATATAAATGTTGTGAAATGTTTTCATATCTCAATATCCTAATCCGTTGGGATAGCAGTAATTAGAAAGACTTACTAATTTTCCATCAGTCAATTTAGATCATTTAGTCTAACACACAATTAAGCATAGAAATACTTTTAAAGATTAATAATTAACCATCTAAATGACAGATTACAAATTTATTTGGGGAACACAACACGGTCCCTTAGGAATTAAAACAGCTTGGGGTGATACCTATGTGGAAGCAAAAGTAGTTGCAGATGAATTTGTTAGCGATAGAAATGCTTCCAATAAGTGCTGCGAAGATTTAACATATAGATTATTCGATCGTGGAGAATAATCTCAAAACATCTCACCCCAAAAAAATTTCAGCAACCAAAAATCCTGCAAACACATAGTTATTTAAACATAAAATCTCACATAATATTAATAAGCTCCATGGGTTTAGGAAACTAACCCCATGTTTATAATTATATGAAAAAGATTGTGATATATATTGATGGAAGCAATTTTTACTTTTCTGTCAAGAAAAAATTCAATTGCAAAATTAATATATATAAATTTTGTAAAAATCTAGTTGGAGAAAATGATCTAATAAGGATAAATTATTATATCGCGCCAATTAATAGGCTTAGCAATCCTGAGATGTATGCTGATCAACAACGTTTCTTTGAGAAATTAAAGAAAATCAATAAATTCAATATTATTCTAGGGAGGCTTGAAAAAAGAAAACAGGATGGAAAAGAATATTATGTTGAGAAGGCAACAGATGTAAATTTATCACTTGATCTTGTTTTAGATGCACAATCTAATGAATTTGACGAAGCATTTCTTATTTCTAATGATGGAGATTTTTTTGAAGCTGTCAAGGCATCAGTTGAAAGATTCTCAAAAAAAGTGACATATGTAGCAATTGGAAATCAAAAAAACATCTCATATCACTTGAAGAGTAAGGCTAGCAAGACCTTAAGGATAACAGATGGATTTATTGAGAAAGTTAAGATATAGGACATACCAAAACACTTCCTAAAACATCTCGCCCCAAAAAAACTTCAGCAACCAAATATTCCCTAATATCAAATTAACTATAACCATCAACAATATTCCAACCAGAGCTATCTTTCCTACAGTCCAAAACCAACTACTTTGTTTCTTCTTTTTTCCACCCAAAACCCCTTCCATTACATGATTTATATCATCAGTAATCCTATCTCTTTTCTCTTCACTTTTTCTCTTATCAATATCTTCTAAACGTGTAATTTTCATATTTCAAACAACTATCATGACTATAATAAATTATGGGGAAGGAGAGAATCGAACTCTCGACACCTACGTCTTCAGCGTAGTGCTCTCCCACTGAGCTACTCCCCCACATTCAATTACCAAAAATAGCGAATATTTAAAGCTATCTAACTAATCATAATCTTCATATTCATCTGGAGAAATATCATCATCAATATGTATTTCAACACTTCCAATGGGTAAATCAAATGAATAAAATTCCCCTGCAAGTAATTGATTATATGCATCCTCATTCAATACAGTACTCACTGTATCACAATTAGTATAATTTGAACCCTCTGGAAAATATTCAAATTTTTCAGGAATATCTAAAATTCTATCTACTCGTAACTCAAATACGATTTCATCCTCCAAGTCCCTCTCTAATTTCCCTTTAATAGCCCTCCCATAAATGGTAGATGATTCTTCAGAATCAAGTGTTAGGGTATAAATATTATCAGAATAATTTACATCCATCTTAATATTCCTACAACATCCTATTAAAATATTATTATCTCAGGAATTGATAATACTTCCCGCTTCAAGGGAAGTGATTCCTGTAGATCCTAAAAACTATAGCTGAAAGCTCATTGTTTTTTTGATAAAAAATGAGTGAGGAGTAGGCCACCTTCTGTCATATCTTGAATCTTATTCAAACGATATCTATCAACATTCGACTAAGCACGCAGCTTGGGCGCTTGCATCAACCAAGATGTTCGTTTCATCAACTTCAAGATTTGTAATCTTGAAGGACCCGGAAATCTCAAGGAGATTTACACGGAATCTCTCAATCATCAAAGCTTCCCCCACGGGTTCATTGCTCCGATTGAGCTGTGTCGTTTCTGTAACAGGGCTCAATCTCGCAATTGGCTGCTTTCACAGATGGTTCCAAATAAATTTGGCCAACAATATAATTGTTAGGATGGGCGGACCTTCCTCAGCAACGAAAATCAAATAGATTTTCGAGGCCCCAAAGATGTAAAATCTTTGAGGAATTTATCGATTATTTATATCAATTGTCAATCCAATGACTAAACTCCGTAAGTTGACTACCTCACTCAATAAAAGAAGAAAATAGGAGTATATAAGACTTTCTTTTTACAAAAAATAAACAAAAAAGAGGTAAACATGGAGGGCAAATCCATTAAAAGTACAAAGATGACTATAACAGAAAAGCTTCCAATCATCAATGTTTCACCCTTTCATCTACCTCTAGGTTATTAGAGACAGATTTCAAGTATATAAATTAACACAGACAAAGAACAATTTACATAATTTTATATATCTTATTAACGTGAATAAACAATGGAACAACAAGCAATATCAGAAAGGCTAGATCGAATAGAAGAAGCTCTAAAAAACATACAAGAAACTATCTCAGATCCGGATACTATCTTAACATATGAAGAGAGGCAACTTTTAGATCAAAGTATTATTAACCAAAGAGAGGGAAAATTAGTTTCCTTAGAGGAATTAAAAAATGCTAGGAATAATTCTCGATAAACAACCTCAAAAATTTTTTGACAGGTGTGATGACGAGTTGTTTAATAAGATTACCAATAAATTAGAATCATTAAAGGAAAATCCATTCCCACAAGAAACAAAAAGACTTCAAGATTATGCCCTACCCACATTTCGAATAAGAATAGGAAAATATAGAGTTCTATACAGAGTAGATAATAATGAAATTGTGATAGTAGTTATCAAGATTGATAAAAGAGATAAGGTTTATGATTAGTTACAAAAACACAGACAAAGAACTCTTTTACTCAACACCAATCATCATGAACAAATATTGATTCCCAGGTTTCTTAGTTATCAATACAGGATAAAAATCAATACTTGCATGCAATTTCTTATCAGGATAACTACCAATTAGGTCCCCTTCCTTAACTAACTTAAATGGCTCAATTTCATTACTAAATTTAAAACCATCTGGATTATCTATCACCATCTGCCTTATTACTTTATACTTTGAAATTTCTTCCCTTGGAGCCTTACCTCCAATAATCCCTGTAGCCTTAAGAAAATTATTCGCAACCTGAACAGCTACTTGCTTTGTTAATTCTTCATCATGCTGCCCACATTCAACTACTACTTTTACACCTTCATCATCCATTGTAGTCCCCTTAATATGTCCTCCAATATCAATATAATTTTTAATTCCAAGCTGACTAGCTATCTTTGTTTTACTCTCATCATCTTCAATAACTAACATAAATGGTTCAGAATCTTCACTTGTAGAATGTATATCTAATAGATAATCACACATTTTCATAAATGGAAATAACTCATAGGCGATCTTTTCTTCTAACTTCCCATCTTCCTTACCTGGAAAAGATCTATTCAAATTTATTTCTACAGATCTTTGATTCAATTTAGCAGCTTCTAAATTAGCCTTAATTAAAATCAAAGTACCTTTTTTTGGTTTTATCCCTTCTAAGGAATCAATTGCAAAACCTCCACAAGGTTCATTTCCATGGACAAGTCCTATTATCCCAACTACAGGACTCCCTTCCCCAATTATCTTAACCCGATCCATACATTATTATCTCTAGAGGATTTTACTTGAATACTATTTGCGAAACAAATCATAGTAAAATTCTTCTCAGAAAATTTATAATTTTCTGTAAATTTCATACTAAGGCAAGTAAAGCAATCCCTTTTAAATGTTTGCTAAGAAAAGCTTTGTCCGGAGTCACATAATTCTATGGTTAGACAGCAAATTTTCATCGAGTTTACCTCGTGAAAATTTACTAATTATCTTCGTCCGGAAGCATTCCGGACAGTGCTCTAAGAAAAATTAATATCTATGCCCAAAAACCACCTTCTCCAAATACAATTCTTTCTTATTAACATCATAAGAAAATATAACTCGATACTTATCTACCCAAACTCTACAATTATCATTCAAAACATTACGTAAGTGTTTATATCTAGTAGGATCAAATGCAACTTCATTAATCTTCTTAATAATCCTCTTTTTAACAGAACTATCTAACCTCTTAAAATCTTTTTCAAACTGCCTTGTCGGCAGTATTTTGTAACTCATCCCAATCAGCAAAATTTCTTTTAGTAATTTGCTCTTTAGACATTTCAAGGGATTCTATCAACTCAGAATCACTAGCCAACTCTAACGATTCCAATTTTAACTGAATATCTTCGACACTATCTTGCAATTCCTTAAGAACATCTTTATCAATAGATATAGTTCCACTTTCCATAATAGCTCTAGAATTAGAAGGTATTTATAATTTACCCTAATAAAATTATCATCAAAAGACACAGAACAATCTTAACTATCTCAGATACCTGTCATATTCCTTCAAATATCTTTTCAGAAACCACTGAACAAAAATAGAATCATCTTTTTTTATTTGAGATCTTTCTAGGGCACTATAATAACTATTTCTATTTTTATATTCTATATTTAACATTGGATAACCATTTTTCTGCAAAACAAAATTCATCATTATCCTAGAGATTCTACCATTCCCATCTGAAAATGGATGAATCGTAACAAATTTTAGATGTGCCAAACTAGCTAAAACAACTGGATGTAATATATTTTTCTCTTTATTATACCAATCAAAAAACTCTTTTAATAAAAAATCAAGCTCAGAAGGCATTGGTGGAACAAATTTACTTCTAGAAATTGCAACTTGATGATTTCTTATCTTCCCAGCTATATCTTGCTTTGTATCTTTGAGTAATAATTTATTCCATAACAAACATATTTGCAAAGACAAGTTTTTCTTGTGATCTAACATATTATAAAAAATTTTTTTATGAGCTTCAGCTTCTCTTACGTCATTAATAGGTTTCTCACTAGGACTAAGCCCCTTCTCAAGCAAATTTGAGGTATCTCTTAAACTCAATGTAGAACCCTCAATTTTCTGAGTATCATATGTAAATCTGATCATAAAAGACTCTAACTCCTTATCTCTAGCTGAAATGGGCATATCTTTTCTCTCATTAGCAAAGTTTTTCTTTACAATATCTATCTTGTCTAGCCATAATTCATTATAAATTTCCATAATAAATTTCTTTTTAATTTCATCAATATTCTTTGGAATCTTTTTTCCCAAATATATCTGCTTTTTTCTAACCTTATTTTTATCTCGATAACTATGCTCTAAATAATAATAAGTCTGCTTCCCTCTAACAAGTTTTTTAACATTTACCATAAAATAGTGTATATCTACATATTTATAAATATATGTATTATGATAGAAATATAGATATATAAGTATATCCCAATAAAAAGACACAGAACAATCTTAACTATCTAATGCAGGATATTGATTATTTAAATAAGTCCTTAAAAGATCTTGACGTTCAAGGGTTGTTTGCAATCTAGATGATTGCTCAGGAGGTATACTCTTAAGAACATCCTGATTTGTGATCGGATACTCTAAATCAGATTTTTTAGCAATTAGCCTCATATCCTCCACAATACTATTTCAGTTAAGAAAAAATTCTTGAATAATATCTCCCAACCCTATCTCATGAGGCGGACTTCCTGATAATATCTTAGTTTTATAATCTTCACTATCTACCATTTTCTATAAATATAATCATTATCAAAAGACACAGACAAAGAACAATCTTAACTTTTCTTAAATCTTGCGATTCAAGTATCTAACCAATAAATTTAAACTTCATACAAACTTCATTTTAAAAATAAATTTTTAAAATAATTAATTGAGGCTTTTAGTAGATGCGAACTGAAATTCTCGAAAAATCTTGAATCTTACATTCCATCTCTATCAACGTCGTCTTCTACGACGGCCTTAGTTGTTTCGTTTTGCGGTTGGCTTCGTGCTTAGATGCTTTCAGCACTTATCCATATATAGCGTAGCTGCACAACTTGCTCATAACAATTGTTACACCAGCGGCTACGAACCCCCGTTCCTCTCGTACTGAGGGATCCTTCCACTCAAACAACGACATACCTAATAGATATCATACAATCTGTCTCACGACGATCTTAACCCAGCTAACGATTCCTTTTAATATGTGAACTCCAGCACCCTTGGCCGCTTGTGCACGACCAGGATAGGAAGAGCCGACAGCGGTGTAGCAAGCCTCGCCGTCAATTTGAACTATCAGGCGAGACAACCCAATTATCCTTGGGGTAACTTTTCTATCACAATAGGGTCCCATTAAAAGACCACTATGGTTCGCTAGACCCATCTTTCAATTCTGCTTTCCGTACTGTTTGGAAAACAGTTAGACAAGCTTTTACTCTTACACTCTACTCTAGATTTCCGCCCTAGATGAGCTTGTCATTAGGTCCCTCCGATATCTTTTCAGAGGGGTGCCGCCCCAGCCAAACTATCCGCCTGCTGCTGTTCCCTATAAGGGTAAGTGAACCTACAAAAAATGAGTAGTATTACATATTGTGCTCCCCCTTCGCCGAAACTAGGGATCGACGCTCCTACTTATTCTGGGCATCCCAAATAAATTCACAACAACAAGTTATAGTAAAGTTCCACAAGGTCTTCGCTTCCCATTAGGTATCCCCGGCCTGTTCACCGGGAAGTATATTCAGAAGTTTCTTGTTAGGGACAGTGACAATTTCGTTAAACCATTCATGCAAGTCGCAATTCATACGACAAGGTATTACGCTCATATCTGTTACTTTCATCCTCAATAAATCAAGAACTACTAACCTATTTTGGTATTTTATTATCCCAAAACAGGCGGTTAATAATTTCTTACTAACTCATTACTTCGCAGTCAAAAAAACGTAAATAACGTTTTTAGGATTCAGAAAACTTTGTTTTCTGAATAATGATCGGACTATATCTTCACAATAAATGCGTTTGGCGTATAGTCTCTGAGGGTTCTTCAATGTTGAAGTCTTCCCTGCTGATTATCCGCAATTTGAGATTTTTACTTTCTTATTTCTAAGATGAGTACTCAAATATACTCGGACTTTCCAGCATATAGCCAAATTTTCTATGTTAACTATTCAGCCCTTAGGCCAATAGTTATGGTTTAATTCGTCATCAAATTCAAAGTGCCTTAAACACTTTTTCTTTTGATTTAATTAGTTCTTTAGTTCAGATGATTAGTAATTCTTGAGACTACATAGCGTCGCTGTAATTAATAATTAATTACAACTCCGTAAGGCAATGTAAATGCCTACCTTAAGAGCCTCAGGAATTAGGCCCGCCGTTTGATGGACCTTAGCCGCGTTGAAACACGGTTTTAGACACCACCACTGGGCAGGTCTCACCGGTTATACAAGTCCTTTCGGATTAGCAACCGGATATGTTTTTGATAAACAGTCGAACCATCTTTGTTACTGAGATCTACGAATGCCTTTCCATTTCTAAAAAGACAAATATAGACACTCCTTATACCGAAGCTAAAGAGCTAATGTTGCCGAATTCCCTTAACAAGATTAAACTTACAGGTCTTAGCCTTCTCAGCTAGAGCATCAGTGTCGATTCTGGGTACAGCATTACACGCGAATAAAATATCGGTCTTTTCACTGTCTCCTGGATTCAATTATTTTCACCGTACAAATTCTATTGGATCTAAGGATTACCCTCCCCAATTTTATTTGCAAAGACACCCTTTCGGGTGCAAACTTATCCTGAAGCAAACCATTACGTAAAACGTATAATGTGCAGGAATATTAACCTGCTGTCCATCGTCGTAGCCGGTTAAGGTACAACTTAGGTGCTGACTAACCCTTGGTTAATTGATATTGCCAAGGAAACCTTGCTCTTACGACCTCACACAGTTCTCAGTGTGATTAGTTCTTACTCCTGCCAGGATTCTCATTCCTTTTCGCTCCACCTCCCCTCTCGGGAAAACTTCTGCGCAAAAAAGACGCCCGTTTACCAGAACACTTCTAAAGAAGTGCCTCTAACGTATCGGTAGTATGTTTTAGCCCCGTCCATTTTCAGGGCCTCAAACCTCAATAGGTGAGCTGTTACGCTTTCTTTAAAGGATGACGGCTTCTATGTCTACCTCCCCAGTGTCTTAGGTTTAAGACTCCTTTCGATACACTTAACATACATTTTGGGACCTTAACGCTAGTCTCCCTTGTTCGGGTCTCGTAGAAGCACCTTACGCGCCCCCACTGTTTCCCGTTATACACATCTTACAATTTCTGAGTTGGAATGTTCGCCGTAGCAAAAGCGCTCTGCACGCCCAATCCGTCCTTTACGCCGTAAGAAAATTATAACGAGACTATACGTAGGCATATTTCAACGGGAATCAGCCATTGCCAGATTAGATTGGCTTTTCACCCCTAATCACAAGTCGTCTGAGTGCATGCACGCAACAACAGTTCCGGCCTCCATTTTCCTTTCGAAAAACTTCACCGTGCTCATGAATAGATCATCTGGCTTCAGATCTTATCCAAGTGACTTTTCGCATTTTCATACTTGCTTTCGCTTCGGCTCCCTAATGTTAACCTCGCCACTTAAATAAACTCCCTGGCCCGTTTTTCAAGACGTACGTTACAACTCCGAAGAGCAGTAACCAACTGTAACTGTTAGATTTCAAGTCTTTTAACTCTCTGTTATGAGTACTTTTCAGCTTTCCCTCGCGGTACTAGTTCACTATCGGACTTACAATAATATTTAGGGTTAGCAGTTAATTCTGCCATATTCATACATCCAATCTAGGATATACTACTCTTTTAGGATCATTCATATTCATACAGTTTACGGGACTATCACCCTCTAAGGTATATCTTTCCAGATAACTTTAACTTTTGAACTTAGAACTACTCAACCACATCTCTACCTTCATTTCTAAAGGAGATTCAGCTTGCCCTCTATCCTTTTCGCTCGCTGCTAGTAAGGACATCATTATTTATTTTCTCTTCCTGCTGGTACTAAGATGTTTCAATTCCCAGCGTCTGTCATCCTCTCGGACTTAATACGTTTTCGCATTCGGAAATCTCCGGATCAAAAGTTGCATGCACTTCCCCGGAGCTTATCGCAGCTTGCCACGTCCTTCTTCACATTGTAAACCAAGCTATCCGTCTAACAGTAATAATAATTCGGCCAAGATAAAATTAATTAATATAAATATCAATCAACTATCTTGACAGGAGTAGAAATAATTTTCAATTAAGAAAATCATTTCGTAGAAATTTTAAATTTCTACATATGTCGTTTAATTTTTAATTTAATTAGATACAATTTTTCTATTTCCCCGTCTAAGACCGGGAAAAGTTAATTGCTCTAGCTAAGATTGTTCTTTGTCTGTGTCATTGAATATGATGGCACTGGTCGTGCCTATTCTCTACTCCACAACCAAATTTCTTTGGTTACTTCATATGTAGTTGAATGTTTCAAGTCGTTCCCGACTTTCAAATTAATGAATGTGATTTATTATCTATCTCTATATAATTTGGATAAGCAATTGTCAGCTATTCTTATACCTATTGAACCTACTGTCGTGATGGTTCCAGTACCTTGAATAATATCTGTCAGATTACCTGAACCAAAAAAGGTCTCAATACCTGAGGCTAATCCAGCCATGCCTAATCCCAGATAGATTCCTACAGAAGTTCCTTCAGTTATGTTTTCTTTCGACATAACTCCTTCTATGAAACCTATTCTATAGTCTGTATTTGTCATCTTATATTATTTCCCTATCAAACAAACTCGGTTTGTTTGGAATCTCCTCTAGTTTTTTTTATTTTTTTGAGTGTGATTTGTGATTTATTGCTTTCGCAAATGGACCCACCGTGAATCGAACACGGGTTTCTTCGTTGCAAACGAAGTGTTCTACCATTGGACTATGGGCCCGAATGTGATCCATATGGTTTGGATCCTTTTGTTTTAATCCGTTCTTCTACGGAACTTTTTTATCATCTCTTGTTTTTTAGTGAATATAATCTAAAGCTCAACCCAGACTTCTTTTCTTTGGCCAGGACCAAGATTTTCACCAACATCATCCACATATCTAGGCATGCCTGAAACTTGTTGCGGCCAATATGCCCTCACAACGTCCTCTTCTGGAAGATGTGCAGTAGCCCCACAATGAGTTATAGTAAAAGCTTCAGCTGTAATGGTGTTGTCATTACTCTTACTTACATGAAGATGATATCTTTGTGTCATTTTACTTATTTCCTTTCATCCGTCCTTCCACGGAGTTTTGATATAAAAATATAATGATATTAACCTGAGTAGTCAAACTTGAATATAATCTTTTAAGTGTCAAAGTATTCTAAAATTTATTTTTCTCAAAAATAATTTCATTTTACTTACGTAAAACTTATTATTTTATCGAAATAAAAATAGGAGGTGATCCCTCTGCAGGTTCCCCTACAGATACCTTGTGACGACTTAACCTACCTTGTCGTACCGAGATTCATTCCCGAAGGACTTCACCAAAGCACAACTCGGTTGGTTTGACGGGCAGTGTGTGCAAGAGGCCGTGACATATTCACCGGGCGTTGATAACACCCGATTACTACGGATTCCATCGTCATGAGGTTGGGTTACAAACCTCAATCTGTACTAAGCTACGCTTTAGGAGATTGGCTTCTCTTCTCAGAGTCGCATCTCATTGAACGTAACATTGCCGCGCGCGTGTTGCCCAGGGGATTCGGGCTGTACTCACCTAACATTGCCCCCACCCTCCTCCTTGTTACCAAGGCAGTCTGTCTAATGTGCTCTTTCGTAGAAATTAGACACAGGGGTCTCGCCTGTTACTTGATTTAACAAGTCACCTCACGGCACAGGCTTATGTCGGCCATGCAACTCCTCTCAGCGCGTCAGGTAAGCCCTTTAGACTGACCTTCATTCTGCTGTCGCTCCTGGTGAGATTCACGGTGTATAATCTGATTAAACCGCACGCGTCACCCGTTGTAGTGCCTCCCCGCCAATTCCTTTAAGTTTCGGCCTTGCGACTATACTTCCCAGGTAGTTCACTCTTCGGCTTCCCTACAGCACTAACGCCTCTCGAGGAGGCGCTAATGTTTAGTGAACAGCGTTTACTGCCAGGACTACAGGGGTATCTAATCCCTTTCGCGACCCTGGCCTTCATCCCTCACTGTCAGATCCGTACTCGTAAGGTGCCTTCGCCATTGTTAGTCCGATCAAGATTAACGCATTTTACCGCTACCTCAACCGTACTCCTTACGTCTTCCGGTCTCTAGTACTGCAGTATTTCTTGCACGCCTGATGCTTGAGACATCAGATTTCACAAGAAACTTACAGAACAAGCTACGAATGTTTTAGACCCAATAAATGTGGATACGACTTGGACCGCCGGTATTACCGCGGCGGCTGGCACCGGTCTTGCCCAGTCCTTATTCGTCTACCTTTTTACAGTAGACAAAAGATTCTCATAGAGAATCACTCTGGTTTATTCTATCACACTTTCGTGCATTGTAAAATTTCCTCAGCTGCTGCACCCCGTAGGACTAGGAATAGTGTCTAAGATTCCTTCTTAGGGCCTCTCCGCTAAGAGCCCTTACTGATCATCGCCTTGTTAGTCCATTACACCAACAACAAGCTAATCAGCCGCAGCCCCATCCTAAAGCTCGAGTTTCAGAAACACATCATTACAGAAATTGTTTCCTATCAAGGTTTACCCTCAGTTTCCCGAGGTTATCCTTGACTTTAGGGTAGGTTAGCTACGTGTTACTAAGCAGTTCGCCAATATTGCTATTAAACTTGCATGCCTAAATATAAACCAGATAGCCGTATCCGCCAGCAGGATAAACTGGATTTGGTTGTTATAAAAATTTTCTCATATCTTAATTTCCGTGAGGAAATTAAGTCAAAGATTTCCAAGAGAATATCCTATTCTCTAAAATTATGAATTGTATTATGATATTATTCAGGATGATTATCTGAAGGAATCTATTGATTCCGAAGAATCTAAAACAATAAATTGTTTTAGAGTTTCTTAATAAATTATACACATAATTTTTAACGAAGTCTCTCCAAATTGCTTTTAAAATTCTAAAAAGTTCATCTACATATTCTTAAAAAAGAATTGTAGATCCAGAGAATTTTGAATAAATCAAAATTGTCTGAAAAACTTAAATTAACATATAAATATGTTGACGGTTACAAAACATGGTTGACTACTACATCCTACCTAAAACTTTGTTAAGGTAATCATCCCAGTTAATATCATTAACATTTTATGAAATTTGATGCTAAAGTAGGTATATAAATGTTTGTATGTAAATGAATATGTTCAGCGTCGGTGAATTATTTCTTAGCAGCTTTCCATAAGATTTCAAAATGATTCCTATAACTTTCCGCAATATACTTATTTTTTATTAGAATAATTAGAGGCCTATCAATAGAAATGTGGATAGAAACATAGTCTCCAAAAACAATAGTAGTGGCCTCACTTTCCACATCTAAATATTTTACCTCTACAGTTTTGATCTTATTCATTTGATGATCTTTATATTTTGGAGTAGTTATTATTCTTGCAGAGCCTCCTTTTTTCATCCAGTTTTTAATCATAACAGGAGTTTCATACAGGTAATCATAGGCTCTTCCAGTGGCGCCAAAAGAAAGCGCAGTTTTATTTTTAATCACTAGTTTCATTATAGATCTTAACCCTTCCTTCCCTTCATAGACCTCAACTTTACTTTCTTGAACGACCTTCTTTCCTATGTGTTTTAAATCTTCAATGAGTTCTTTCACAATATCTTCCCGAGATTTTATAGGATTCAATAAATTATCTAAATCTGCACATGAAAACAATTTCTTATTATCTTTAATGATATAATTCGCTTGACCTTTTTCTATAAGATGATTAATAACTGTATACGTTAATGTTCTATCCATCCCAATATTCTTAGCAACCTGATTAGCATTAAGCTGCCCACTTCTAAGAATCTCTAAATACACCTTGGCCTCATTACCTGTAAGCCCTGCCTTCTGCAATTTCTCATTTGTATCCATGATAGATTACAAATATTTTGGTATATAAATGTTGTTATTAAAGATAACAACTTAAGTTTATATACAATTATTTAGAGATATTTTTATGGAAGAAAGAAAAGATCGATTTCAAGAGAGTATGGATCATATGGAAGAATGGGCACTAGACACTGCAGATGGCTGGAGAGAAAGTGTTAGAGATAAGTATGGAAGATTAGGATTATTAGCATACGGTGCGATACCAATATTATATGCGGCAACTTTCTCTGGAATTGGAAGAGCAACAGAATCTCCTTTAATTTCTGCAACTCCATTGGCTTTAGCATTATTTTCTGGAGGAACTCCCAGATCTACAAGAGGATTAGCTAGACTTGTTGGAGGAATAGCAAAAGTGGCTATCGGAACCGCACTACCCTACGCAGATATAATTTATGAATCTATCTCAGACAAGCTTTAACAAAAAATCAATAACTATTTATACATCAGCCCCCTAATCTAATAATGGAACAAGAAACCATAACCATCCCTAAAGAAGAGTACGAAGAATTACTATCATTAAGGGAAACCTTAGAAATTCTTCAAGATGAAAAAACAATGAATTCTATCAAAGCTTCTTTAAAAGATATAGAAGAAGGGAATGTTATACCTGCATCAGAATTGTAATCTCTTGGAGCTATCAATATCTTTAAATTTCTCATAGAAATCTCTCCCGTTAGATCTTTTTCCAACACTAGGTAGGAAAATTTTCAAGTTGTCTTTAGTCTCCTGGTAAATTAATCTATACCCATTTTTAAAAAAATGAATAGACGTATAACTTTTTAGATCTCCTTTTAGTAGAGAATGAAGGGTGCCTTTAATTT
>Ga0209501_10000883_pt1 | contig 34639 bp, 44 predicted proteins | sample ArcticOcean_MG_C_4_FD_187434 | JGI IMG/M metagenome (GOLD analysis project Ga0209501, IMG submission 187434) | Marine microbial communities from western Arctic Ocean - ArcticOcean_MG_CB4_134 (SPAdes) (version 2) | ecosystem: Environmental > Aquatic > Marine > Oceanic | place: Arctic Ocean...
ACTTGACAGCGACAAATAATTGTGTTATACTTATAGATATGAAATACAAATTTGATGAAGATAGGGCGTGCAAAGAGTTGACGGAGTATATCAACACAACTTACAATGCACATTACTCAACAGATAAGTACCAAGCAACAGATATGATTATTGATGCAGGCCACGGTGAAGGGTTCTGTATGGGTAACATTATGAAGTATGCCAAGAGATATGGCCGTAAGGGTGGAAAGAACCGTGCTGACCTTATGAAAATTTTACATTACGGTATTATTATGTTATATGTGGAGAGTTTGAATGATGAAATTGAGTAACGCAACGGTGGGTGTGCTGAAGAATTTTGCTGAGATTAATCAGAATATTTTGATTGAAGAAGGTAAACAGATTCGGACAATGTCCACAATGAAAAATATTTTGGCGTCGGCGGGTGTATCCGAGGAGTTCCCTAAGAATGTAGGTATCTATGATCTCAATGAGTTTCTTGGTGTTCTTAGTATGGCAAAGGATGCTGACATTACTTTTGAAGAGAACCAACTTGTTATGAAGTCTGGTCGAACCAAGATTACTTATATGTATTCTGATACGTCCATTTTGACGTTGCCGCCAGAAACATTCAATGAACCAGAAATTGATTTGAATTTTAATATCGATAAAGAACTGTTACAAAATATTTTGAAAGCTTCAGCAGTAATGCAGTTGCCTGATGTTGTTATGCACAACGGTAAAGTGACAGTAACTGACTTGAAAAATACAACATCTAATAATTTTTCTGTAGAACTTCCAGAGGATGTAGCTGAAAACGGTACTTGGAGAATGTTTAGATGTCACTTTAAAGCAGAGAACTTGAAGATGTTACCGGGTGATTATGCTGTTAGAGTTGCAACAGCAGCTAATGTTAGTCAGTGGGTTGGTGAAGAAGCATCATATTGGATTGCTATGGAAGCAACTAATGACTAACAGGTCGTTTGAACTACTTGCACACTTCAGTTGTGTGCATTGTAGTCAGTGGTGGTCTATCGCTAGTGAGATAGTGGATAGGGCACAAAACTATTTTAATCATAGGGACTTTTATTGTCCTTGGTGTGGTGAGGTGAATAAGCATGAAGCAGATACTGTGGGTGGAAAAGTATCGGCCAAGGAAGATACAAGATTGTATTCTTCCGCCGGCTATCAAAAAGAGCTTTTCTGAGTTCGTAACGAATAAAGAAATTCCTAATTTGTTATTGTCTGGTGGACCTGGCGTTGGTAAGACGACGGTTGCTAGGGCTTTGTGTGAGCAACTGGAAACAGATTACCTCATCATCAATGGTAGTGAAGAATCTGGCATAGATGTTCTTAGAAGTAAAATAAAAGGTTTTGCTTCTACTGTATCATTGACTGGTGGAACTAAAGTTGTGATATTAGATGAAGCAGATTACCTCAATCCTCAAAGTACGCAACCCGCTCTCCGTGGGTTCATTGAGGAATTTCATAACAACTGTAGATTTATATTTACAGCTAACTATAAAAATAGAATTATCGAACCATTACATTCTCGATGTTCAGTTATTGAATTCAAGATAAATGGCAGTCGTGATAAATTAGCTCACGAATTGCTTAATCGTTGTGGCAATATACTGAATGAGGAAAATATAAAATACGATAACAGGGTTGTAGCAGAACTTATTATGAAACACTTTCCGGATAACCGGCGAGTGTTGAATGAACTGCAGCGGTATAGTGCTGCGGGTGAAATAGACTCCGGAATTCTTGTCAATCTTTCAGATATTAATTTGAAAGAATTGACCCTCCACCTCAAGAATAAGGAGTTTACCAAGGTGCGTAAATGGGTAGTCGATAATATCGACAATGACCCTACGAAAATCTTTCGTAAAATTTACGACAACTTGTATTATACTATGGAACCGAGCACTATACCGTCTGCTATTATTTTAATTGGTCAGTATCAATATAAATCAGCATTTGTAGCTGACCAAGAGATTAATTTGTTGGCGTGTTTAACAGAAATTATGAGCCAATGTAGATTCAAATGAATGATGCTTGGAGTGATAGACTAAAGCAAGAATACGGTGAGTGGTTGGAGAAATACAATCACAACGTAGAGGCTCTTAGTGATGAGGAGATGAAAAATCTCCTAGAGGAAGAATTATTGTTTACTTCCGATATGTCCGTAGAAGAATATACCCTTTGGCAAAAATGGCATGAGATACAACGTAAATATCCAACTAAGGAAGTATCAACTCTTTTTGGTAAAGAAAAGGTATTGATTGAAGGTACCCACATTATAGACAAAGCTAAATCTATGATGTGGAAACCAAAATCTATTAATGATTATTTGAACTTGGAACCAGAGATGGTTCTTACAAATTATAATGATTGGTTAAAGGAACAGTTTACAACAGTAAGAACCTTTTGTCACACACAACGAAACAATAATAACATAGGTAGAAATATGTTTTACCTTGTTATGGATAAACTTACAGGTAAGTATCTTGGTGTGATTGTTATTACAGGAGATTTTCTTGACTTAGCACCCAGAGATAATTTTATAGGTTGGACCAGAGAACAGAGAAACGCAGGTAGATTGAAACATACTTGTATAGGCTCAACAATTTTACCAACCCAACCCCTAGGGTATAATTATGTAGGCGGTAAACTATTAGCATTATTGTGTTTGTCTGATGAAGTGCAGAACGAATGGAAAAGAAGATATGGTCAGACGTTGGTGGGTGTGACTACAACATCTTTATATGGTTCGTTTTCACAATACAATAATTTAAAATATTGGAATAAAAGAGGAAAGTCATCCGGTTCTATTGTATTTGAGCCAACAAGAGACACCTTATATAAAGTTAGAGATTGGGTCCATAAACGTGACCCTGTTAAATATTGGGAATGGTATTTTGCTTTAGACGATAGAGGTAATAAACTTAAACGTGACCACAAATTTAGAATGTTGAATTGGGTTTATTCTCAGTTGAAGATAAAAGATACAAAGACGATGCACCAACGTGGCATTTATTTTTCCCATCTTTATGAAAACTCATCAGAGTTTTTAAGAGAGGAAATATTAGAGACTAAATTAAGAAAACGATTTGACACCTCTACCGAACATTTGGTTAACCTTTGGAAAGATAAATATGCGAGTAAAAGAATTAAGTCTCTTATAGAAAGTAATAGAGTAAAAAAGGAAACTCTATTTTATGATGAATTGATTTACCTTAGCTGGGAAGATACTAAGAAAAAATATTTACCGGATGTGGGTCGGTGAGGTGGTTCAGAAAAGAGATGAATAAAACTTTTGCAGTTGGTACGGATAGAAACCATGAAGATTTATTGCCATGGTGGTATTATAATATTAAGAAATACAGTCCTAAACCACATATAACAATAGCAGATTTGGGAATGAGTCCGAGAATGAGAGAGTGGTCACAGGAACATAGTGATACTTTTTTGGAGTATGATATCAACGAAGGGCGTGCTTGGTTTTATAAACCCCAAGTTATGTTAGATGCTCCTTATGAATATGTATGTTGGGTAGATTCTGATTGTGAAGTTATGAAACCAATTGATGATGTTTTTAATTATCCTACTGATACACAGATTGCATTAAGTCTTGATATTATTAGAATGGGTGTGAATGAAGTTCCCCAAACAACTTCAACTCCTGTTTGGGCTACAGGGGTTAATTGTTCTAAAGGAAAGTCGGACATATTAAAGTATTGGGCATTTCGTTGTCAACATAGTACCAATAGAGGTGACCAAGAAGAATTGTTGCAAATGGTTAGAGAAGCTCCATCTTTAAATTCTCAAATAGTTCAATTGCCATTAATCTATCAATGGTTGAGAATATCTTTAGCTAATGGATATGATAATCCAAATAAAAAGATAGTGCATTGGACTGGACCTACTGGAAAAAACCATATTCGTAATAATTTAATGCCATGAAAACTATTTCTATATTAACTCCAACACGGGGTCGTCCTGGTAGATTAGGTGAATTTATTAAATCGGTCTATGAAACAGCTACTGATAGACAGAGAATTGAAATGTTGATGTATGTTGACAGTGATGATGAAGCAAAAAATGCTTATATGGATTATCTTTTGTTTTCACAGGAAGAATTTTCAGAATTTCTTAGAGTTCATATTATTTTTGGTGAACCTAAAAGTGTATCTAAGTCTTGGAATGATTTGTATGAAAGGTGTTTAGGTGATATTATTATAATGGGTAATGATGACCTGTTATATAGAACTCCAGGATGGGATAGAACTGTTGAACAGAATAGTGATAGTTATCCTGATGATATTTATTGTATGTGGATGAATGATGATATACATGGAGGAAATCATTGTGCCTTTCCTATTGTGAGTAAAAAGTGGTGTGATACCTTAGGTTATTTTACACCGGGCGTTTACAATTTTGGTTATAATGATACATGGATTTTTGAAGTTGCTCAGTTAGTTGGTAGAACTCAATGGCTTGAACATGTTCATGGTGAGCATATGCATTTTAGCGTAGGGAAGTCTGTTCAAGATAAAACTTATCTGGAAAATAGACAAGGTAAATTTCAAGGTGATGCGGCGATACATGAAAAGACTAGACAACAACGTGTGGCAGATGCTCAAAAATTAAAGGAAGTTATGAATGAGAGTTAAACAAATTAAATATGGTGACATCTGGCCTCTCAATCTTCCGTGGGAGGAAGATCCAGTTAGATCGGAACTCAATAGAGAATTTAGACACACGGCCGGCAGAGAAGTATTTACAAATGGTGGTGCTATTGTTTGTGTTGCATATTGTAGGGGTATTCCCAGCACGATAGCACATTTGGATACTATGACCGGATTAGACCACGCAATATTTTATACTGTGTGGAGTCGTCGCCCCGGTTCTGGTAGATTGTTAGTTATAGATACTTTAAATTATTTACAACTAACCAGAACGTGGATAAAAAGATTTGTTACACTGTCTCCTAAGACAGAGATGGCTCGTAAGTTTCATCTAAGTAACGGGGGAGTTTTGGTGAGGGAAAATGTAGACTCACTAAACTTTGAGTATGGTGGTGATAGAGTCAATTGAGAGGTTGATATGAAACAGAAAGGATTTACATTAATAGAGTTGATGATTGTGGTAGCAGTGATTGGAATCTTAGCAACAGTAGCAATTCCTTCTTATAGCAATTATACAGTTAAGGCTAAAATTTCAGAAGCATTTTCAGTTATAGGTCCTTGGAAGATGGAGATGATGGAATATTTCTTTATGAATGGAGAATTTCCTAAAAAAGGATGTAATTCTTGTATCGGTATGGGATCAGATGGTGATTGTGGAGCATCCTTACGAGCTGGTAAAAGTTGTTCCTTTGGAAAAAGTGGAATAGGAACCTATGTTCAAAATATTCATATTGGAGGTCGAGTTGAATTGAAGGAAGACCAAGATTTGATTATAACTTTCAATGACAATGCTGGTGCTGCTGCTGGTAAGCGGATAGCTTTACGAGCAGTTAATAGCGGCGGTGTAATTGCATGGGTATGTTCCTCTATGGCCTCTATGGATCCTTCTGCATTAGATTTAAAATACTTACCTTCAAGTTGTAATAAATATATATATTGCCCGGCCTGCGGATGAAAAATTTAATAATCATATATAGAATTTTATACGGTACTGATTTTTTGGAACGATCCATTAGCAGTGTAAGAGAAGTAGCAGACCAGGTATGTGTTTATTTTTCTGATGAACCTTGGTCTAGGCCACAGAATTTTATAAGAATAAATGATATAGAGGTAACTCCAAAACAGGTTATCCAAGATATGGATGACGATAAGGTACATGTAACATTTCAACATTATGATACTCCGAAAAATCAATTTAAATTGTTGGCAGAATTATCTATTAGACACCACGATATACATTATATGACTGTCTTTATGGAACCTGATATGGTGTGGGCGCCTGGTATGTTTAGAAAATTTATTGATGAGTTTGAATCACATCGCTCTCCTTATTTGTATGCCCCACAGATAGAATTATGGAAAAGTATGGATTGGAGAATACCGATGAGAAATAGATTTGGACCTGCCGCATATAAAGGAGAAATTCCTAACTTGGGATTCGGACAGTTTTCAGAACAAAGTGTAGAACCTGTTTTGTCTCAGACGGGTTGTTATAACTTTGGGTTCTGTCTTAATGAGAAGACAATGGAATATAAACATAAGGCAGCTTTAGATTTTTCTGCAAAGATAGGAGATTCGGTGCCAGCAGAAAATTGGTACTTTGATAAATGGTTACATTGGACACCACAGACAACAAATTTAGAACCTTCTAGGAATCATACTCATTTAATTCCTAGAGCAGAGGCATATGAAATGCCTAAAGAAATGCGAGACTACATGAATGCTAATACCACCTAAGTCGGCTGAAGAACACAAGTTTACCTCTACAGGTATCAAGTTTTGGAGACATCCAGAACAGATGAATAATTATAAGAATGGTAATCCCAATACAGTTATTTCTACCCACATATCACCAGAAGGTGCGTGTAATTTAACTTGTGCTTATTGTTCTGTTACCTATAGAGATACCCATTCTCGTATTGAGATGGATGTTATAAAAGATTATGTAACCAAACTCAAGACAAGAGGACTCAAGGCTGCCATTTTAACTGGTGGGGGAGAACCAACATCATATAAACATATTAATGAATTGATACGATGGCTTAAATCCCAAGACTTAAAGGTTGCATTGATAACTAATGGTACATTAACACGACGAATTAATCCAGACATATGGCCAATGTTGTCATGGGTCAGGGTATCTATTAATGTATTTCCTCATTGGGAAGTAAAGATTAACTTACCCACGGAACACTTTACAGGTGATACAGTCATTGGTTCTTCATTTTGTTATGATGAAGATTATGATTTAGAAACAATGAGAATGGTTTCTAAGATTGCAACCAGAATGAAAGCTAAATATATTAGACTGTTACCAAATTGTTTATTGCCTCAAGAAGAATTATTGAAACGCCATGACTTGGTAGAAAAATTAATAAAAGATTTGGATGACCCCAGGTTCTTTCATCAGTTTAAAATACATGGTGCACCAGATAGTGTTACTTGTCACCAATCTTATTTCAGACCCTATCTTTCAGAGGAGGTACACCATGAAACTGGGCAACCAGGTTCAGTATTTCCCTGTGATAGTGTAGTATTGAATGACCAGAATACAAAGTTTATGCAAAAGTATTCCTTGTGTGCTCCTGGTGATATACTTGATTATTTGGATAAGAAGATAGACCAGCAATTTTCTATTGCGGAACAGTGTACCGGGTGTGTTTTTACAGATAATGTGAATATGTTGAAAGGTTTTATTAATGGTGAGATAGATAAATTTAATGAGTTTAGCAGTCCGTTGATGCATGAGGAATTTGTATGATAGAGTTTGACCGTGAATATTATGAACAAGGTCCTATGACAGGTAAAAGTTTATATACTAATTATCGATGGTTGCCAGAATTAACTCTTCCATTGGCTCATCATATAGTTTTAGATTGTAACTTAGATAAACACCAGACGATTTGTGATTTTGGATGTGCAAAGGGATATTTGGTATATGCTTTACAATTATTAGGTTATGATTCTTACGGTGTTGATATTAGCGAATATGCTATATCAAAAGCACCTAAAGAAGTTAATGGTCATGTAACTTGTATTGAACCTTTGGCAGAGTTTGGTTTTTATGATTGGATTATCTGCAAAGATATTTTAGAACATATACCTTATGAAGATATTGATAGTCAATTGATGATGTTGCGGAACAGTTGTAAGAAGATGATGGTAATGGTTCCTTTGGGTGATGGTGAAAAATATTTTATTGAGGCTTATGAGAAAGATGTTACCCATGTTATTAGAGAAAATTTAGATTGGTGGATTAATCTATTTGAATCTGTTGGATTTAAGATAGCTAAAGCTAGTTATGAGATGGGTCCCTACAAAGAAAACTGGCAAATTCATCCTACTGGTAATGGTTTTTTTATGTTACAAATTTAAAATTGAGGAAATTTATTGTGGAGAGTTTAAAATGAGAGTAGGTTTTGTGGGCATAGGCAATTTAGGTAAAGATGCTGCTGAAGTTATGGCACAACATTATGATGTTGTTGGTTTTGATATCAGACAAGAGATAGATACTACTCTTAATATGACTAAAACTTTGGCAGAGGCTGTAGAAAATAAAGATATAGTTTTTGTGGCGGTGCCCACACCCCACCATAAAGATTATGATGGAAGATATCCTACTAGTCATCTAGAACCTAGAGATTTTGATTATACAGCAGTTAAGACAGTTGTTAGTTCTATTGATAAGTTGATAAATGATAAGACTCTTATAGTATTAATATCTACTGTCTTGCCTGGTACAGTAAGAAGGGAGATTGCTCCCCTAGTTAAGAATGGTCGTTTCATTTATAATCCCTATTTGATAGCTCAAGGTTCAGTTAAGTATGATATGATTTATCCGGAGATGATTATTATAGGAACAGAAGATGGTGGTGAAAGTAAAGATGCTAAGATGTTGAAATGGTTTTATAATAAATTTGTATTTAAAAGGACACGAATTGTAACTGGTACTTGGGAAGAGTCTGAGGGTATTAAGATATTCTATAATACATTTATTTCTACCAAGTTGGCATTAGTTAATATGATTGCTGATGTATCAGAAAGTATAGGAAATATGAATGTAGATGTTATTACTACTGCTCTCAAAGAATCTACAGATAGAATTATGGGACCCAAATATATGTCGGCTGGTTTAGGTGATGGTGGTGGTTGTCATCCTAGAGATAACATTGCTCTTAGATATTTGGCAAAAGAGTTAGATTTGGGTTATGATTTGTTTGAAGCTATTATGACTACTAGAGAAAAACAAGCTAAGAAAATGGCTGAAAAAATTATTAGTTTTAATAATGATGTATGTATTTTGGGTAAAGGATTTAAACCAGGAGTAGACCAAGAGGTAGGTTCTCCATCAATTTTATTGGGTAGTTTTATAGAACATAAAGCCTTTCATGTATATTGGGATGGTCATCCTGATGAGGTAACTTATCCATTAACCTATGTTATGCATCATCATGAACAATATTCTACTTATGATTTCAATCCCGGAAGTATTATCTTTGATCCATTTGGCAAAACTTACCATACGGAAGAGTTGACAAACAAGGGCATTTCGGTGTATAATTATGGAAGAGGTCCCACTTAGTGTATGATTTAAAAGATTATTTAAACTCCGTAAATTATAAAAAGAATAATTTGATGCCGGAGGATGGTGATGAGTTTTGGGAGAAAAAATATCCCACATTCATTGTTAATAAATGTTTGTCTGGGTTTGCTGATACAGTTTTGTTTGCTAATGAAATGAATGGGTTCCATCATATGGATAAGAAATTACAGTATGATTTTTATCTGCACGGATTGCCTAAGAAGAAACGATTTTCTCCATGGATGAAACCTTCTAAGGTACAAAATTTAGATTTAGTTAAAGAGTATTTTGGATATAGTAATGAGAAAGCTAGAATAGCACTTACTATTCTGAGTGAGGACCAATTAGTAATAATGAAAAGGGCATTGTCTAAAGGCGGAAAGAAATAAATATCTCCATAATCATGATCATAATGTGATAATAATGGAGATTAATCATGGAAGAATTGGAGTGGAATCCGGATTTGATGTTGGAAATCAAATTGGCAGAACCAGATGATTTCTTAAAGGTTAGAGAAACTTTATCCCGCATTGGTATAGCCTCCCGTAAAGAAAGAAAATTATACCAGTCGTGTCATATATTACATAAACAAGGTAGATATTTTTTAGTTCATTTTAAAGAGCTTTTTGCTCTAGATGGTAAACCCTCAAACATTAGTATTAATGATGTGCAACGTAGAAATACAATAGCTACTTTATTATCTGATTGGGGATTGGTGGAAATTATGGGGAACGCTGAGGATAAGGCACCTTTATCACAAATAAAGGTACTAACTTACAAAGAGAAAAATGAGTGGTTGTTAGAAACAAAATACAATATAGGAAATAAAAAAAAGGTTGTTTGAGAGAGAAATATATTATGGCAATAAAATTAGTTAGACTTAAAAGTGGTGAAGATTTGGTAGCTGATATTGATATCAATACCGATACAGTGACTTTGGAAAACCCAGCAATGATAATGCCTGTGGGTAATCCAGATCCTGGTGGACAAGTTCAAATGGGTTTCGGGCCGTGGGTTCCTTTTGCAAAGAGTAAGACTTTTGAAGTGCCAAGGGAACATGTTGTTTTTATTGCAGACCCTGCTGATGATATAGTAAATAATTATAGACAAATGTTTGGTTCTGGTATAGTAGTACCCGAAGTAAAAGTAAATACTAAACAAATCTTGACTGGATGATGGATATGTGATATACTATCCATATGTCTGAAAACTTTTACACAAATATAATTCTTAAAGGTGATACCCTTTATCTGCGTGCCATTAGTAATGGCAAACGGATTATGGAGAAGATAAAGTATAAACCTACTTTATTTGTTCCCACTAAGAAAAAAACAAAATATAAAACCTTGTCTGGTACGACAGTAGAACCGGTCAAGTTTAATAGCATTTATCAGGCTAGAGATTTCCTAAAGAACTATCAAGAACAGCCCGACTTGGTGTATGGCCAAGAGAGATTTCAGTATTGTTATATATCGGATAACTACCCAGGCATTATAGAATGGAATCAAGATAAGATTCTAACTCTATCTCTTGATATTGAGGTGGCAAGTGAGAATGGTTTCCCTGACCCCAACCTGGCAGAGGAAGAAGTCCTTGCCATTACTGTCAAGAACTATACCACTAAGAAGATTATGGTGTGGGGTATCTACGACTACAACAACACCCGTGATGATGTTGAATATGTGCATTGTGATGGTGAAGGGGAGTTGCTTAGGGAGTTTGTTTCTTTTATGGAAGCAGTTCAACCAGATGTTATCACTGGTTGGAATACTACCTTCTTTGATATTCCCTATCTCTGCCTTAGAATAAAAAAACTCTTTGGCAATAAGTTTATGCAAACTTTATCACCGTGGAAAGTGGTGACTGAAGAACATACTTCCACATTTGGAAGAGATGTAACACGATATAATATATGGGGTGTTTCTAATCTTGATTATCTGGACTTGTATAAAAAGTTTACATATACTGACCAAGAGTCATTCACATTAGACAACATAGCTTTCGTTGAGTTGGGTACTAAAAAGGATCCCAATCCCTATGATACATTCAAAGAATGGTATACTAAAGATTATCAATCGTTTATTGATTACAACATCAAGGATGTGGAACTGGTCGATGCATTAGAGAATCATCTGGGTATGATCCAGTTAATGTTTACGATGGCATATGAAGCTAAGATTAATTATAACGATGTTTATTCACAGAATCGTATGTGGGATGTTATCATCTTTAATTATCTTAAAGAGAAGAATAAAGTCATACCACAACGAATGAGGAATGATAAGACTGCGAAGTATGAAGGTGCTTATGTAAAAGATCCCCAAGTCGGTCAACACAATTGGGTGATGTCTTTTGATTTAAATAGTCTGTATCCTCATTTGATTATGCAGTATAATATTTCGGTAGAGACTTTGATAAAGGAAAGTTTCCCTCATAAAATTTCAGTTGATAAACTTTTAGATAAAGAAGTAGATACCAGTATGTTGCCCGAATTGGGATTGACTGTTACTCCCAACGGTGCTTGTTTCCGCACAGACATTAAAGGGTTTCTACCAGAGTTGATGGAGAAGTTCTACAATGACCGTGTGAAGTTTAAAAAGTATATGCTCGAAGCTAAACAACGATATGAGGATACGAAAGACGAAAAGTATTTAGCACAGATATCAACTTATCATAATATTCAAATGGCTCGTAAGATTGCTCTAAATAGTTCTTACGGCTCTATGGGTAATGAATATTTCCGTTATTATGATGAGAGATTAGCTACTGCTATAACAACTGCCGGTCAACTCAGTATTAGATGGATTGAAGGAAAAGTAAATGATTATATTAACAACATACTACAAACAAAAGGTGAAGACTATATTATTGCATCCGATACAGACTCTATATACGTTACCTTTGATAAAATTGTACGTCAAACTTTTGAAAACAGAAGTGACACATCTAGGGACACAATCACCAACTTCTTGGACACTATCGCTAAAGAAAAAATCCAACCGTTTATTGATGAATGTTATAGAGACCTTGCCTCGTATATAAATGCTTATGAAAATAAGATGGAGATGGACAGAGAAGTTATTGCTGACAAAGGAATTTGGACTGCCAAGAAACGATACATCTTAAATGTTATTGATAGTGAGGGTGTAAGATACGCCGAACCACAAATCAAGGTGATGGGTATCGAAGCTGTTAAGTCATCAACACCACACGCTTGTCGTGAGCGTATCCGTGATTCATTAAAAGTTATTGTAAATGAAGATGAGTTTAATGTGAATAAGTTTATACAAACTTTTCGTAAAGAATTTATGGCACTGCCTGTAGAGTTGATGGCCTTCCCCCGCTCAGTAAATGGTATTCGCAAGTGGGGTGATAAGTCCACAATATTCAAGAAAGGTACACCTATGCATATCAAGGGTGCCATCATCTACAATCATTTATTAAAGAAACATAAATTGACACATAAGTATCCGTTGATTATGGATGGTGAAAAGTTAAAATATGTATTACTTAAAACACCCAATGCATTGCAATCAAATGTCATTGCGTTTCTTGGTGAGTTGCCCAAAGAATTTGATTTACATAAACAGATAGATTTTGATAGACAGTTTGAGAAATCTTTTGTTGATCCCATTTCATTGATATTAGAATGTATCGACTGGCGAGTAGATAGAAGTTATGGTACACAAGTTACATTGGAGGCGTTGTTTGGATAATTTAATAAAGGAGTTTTTAATATGAGCAAAATAATTGATGAAGAACGAAGAGCAGAAAGTATAAGAGTATTGGGTTTTGATCCATTTGAACAGGAATACCAATCTCTACCTATAACGGATATAACACCAGCAATGGCGGCATATATTCTAAAATGGCACAATAATGATAATCGTAAGATTAAAGCTTCACAAGTAAATGCCATAGCTAATAGTATGAGAAATGATGGTTGGTTAAAAGATGGTGGACATCTTACCTTTAATAAGGAAGGTAACATTACGGAGTTTCAACATCGTCTTGAAGCTATTATAAAAGAAGGTGTTACTGTTGTGGCACCTGTTGTTCTTGGTGTTGAACCAGAGTGTTTTACTAAAACCGCTTCACCGAAACCTCGCCGTCCAGAAGATGAAATCCAGAGGAAATATCCCGATGCAAAGGACAGTGAAATTACTGTTGTTAGGGAAATCCAAAAGCGCCGCCAAGCAACTAAACTTGATATGCAAAATGCAATTGAATTATGGGAACAGTGGCACAAGATTGTTCAAGCAGGCGATAAACTAATTGATGGATTTTTTGACAGGGTTGATGCATTTAGTCACTATCGAAGGAATTTTGCTGCATGGGCATCGTTGATGCATTGGCATGGTCAGGATAATATTGTAACATGGTTTTTAGACATGTTAGAGAATCAAGTCTTGGATGATGAAGGCACACGTTTAACTAAAGACTTTATGAAGATGAGTCAACATACATTTGGTATGACAAATACAGGCCGTGCAGATTTTGTATATTTTATGTTATGTGTGTGTTCAGACCGAATGAAGAAATCTCCTGATGGTAGGATACAACTCAGCAAAGGAGTTAATGTGCTTAATCACGAAGACCTTAAACATAATGGAACTTATAGAGATTTCTTATTAAATGTTGATAATATTCAGGAAACCCCGTGACATATAAACCCTACACTATGCAAGACGTACATGATGCATCTGCACAAGAGAAGTTCAAAGTCATCTCCACCTTTGCGGGTGGGGGTGGTTCTTCTACTGGTTATAGATTAGCTGGCGGGAAGGTTCTTGTCATCAATGAGTTTGTTGAAGAAGCACAAAAGACTTATGCAGAAAATTATCCTGAGACAGTTATTCTTCCAGGTGATATTAAAGAATTGACAGGTAAGAATTTCTTAGATGCAGCTGGTGTTGATGAAGGTGAGATTGATATATTAGATGGATCACCACCCTGTTCAGCATTTTCTGTTGCAGGGAAATTATCTCACAATGTGCGTGAAGAAGAACGTGTTGACCTGTTTGGTAATGTGACTGTAGAGAAGGTTGCTGGTAAACATTCTGATGGTTGGGGTCAGACCAAAAACTATTCTGATGGTAAAATGGTTGAGAACATTGAAGACCTATTCTTTGAATTTCTGCGTGTTGCAAAAGACATCAAACCAAAAGTCATTGTTGCAGAAAATGTCAAGGGGTTGACGATAGGAGAAGCCAAAGAATATTTTAATAAGATACTCAATGAATTTGGTAATATAGGATATCAAGTATGTGCTCAAGTTTTGGACAGTAGATACTTTGGTGTATCTCAAACAAGAAGTAGGGTTATCTTTATTGGTGTGCGTCACGATGTAATGGCTAAGTTGGGATTAAATTTTATGACTATATCTCAAATATTTCCTCAACCAGATGCAGATGTTATTCCTGTTAAGGATGTAATGATTGATTTAGTTTATGATACAGAAGAAGTGAAGTACCTTACAGAGAAATTTACCAACACAGCATACTGGAAATATACTGGTAGTAAAATGCCTATTGATCCCGATAAGGTTCTTACAGGAGCAGATTACCATCCCAAAGGACATCACTTCAATCTTAAAAGGGTATCACAATATCAACCCTCTCCTACGATTACTGCTATGGGCTCAGCAGATACAACAGCTGGTGCATTTCATTGGATTGAGCCAAGGAAGTTGACTTTGGGAGAATTAAAGCGTATAATGAGTTTACCGGATGATTTTAAATTGACAGGTAAATGGAATCAAAAAGCAGAACGATGCGGCAGAATGGTTCCACCGAGAATGATGGAGCGTATTGCCTCGGCAATTTATACTAATGTATTGGAGAAATATAATGGCTGACTTTACCTTTGCTCATAGGCAAGAAGGTTTTGATGAACACATTGATTGGAGTATCAGGGGTTATAGTAATTTATTGGATGATGTTGTAAGTCTCTCACGATATTTTGTTGAGGGAGATACTAATGTATTAGACATTGGTTGTTCTACGGGCAAACTCACCGCACGTATTTTGGAACATAACTATGGGGCTTGTCCTGATGCTAAGTATGTAGGGGTAGAAGTGGCCGAAGGTTTCTTTGGTAATCTTGAAGACAGAAAGTTGGAGTTAGATGAGAAATATTCTGACACCTCTGTTGATTTTATTTACGATGATATCCGTAATTATGAATTTGAGAATTGTTCTCTAATAACGTCCCTTTTTACCTTACAGTTTATGCCTTATTCTTGTAGGGAAGAGGTCATTCATAATATATATTATGGTCTTAACTGGGGTGGTGCATTTATTTTTGGTGAAAAGATTGATACATCACACAGTCGTATAGAGAATATGTTACGCACCACTTATTACGAATTTAAAAATAAGTCTTTTGATTATGAGGATATTATGCAGAAAGAATTGACCTTAAAGAATATGCTTAAACCCAATTCATGGGATGAGATTGAAAATATGTTAAATAATGCTGGTTTTAAAGCAGTGCAAAGCTTCTGGCAGAACCATTTGTTTATAGGCGCAATAGCAATTAAATAAAAACGATTGACATTATTAGATAAATGTGATAGGATGGTATAGATGAGGATCGTTTGTGCTCGCTTGAGAAGTAATGTGACCTATACTGGTCCACTAGAAACTGTCTTGGATAGTTTCTTTGAACTGTATGTGAGATGGATGAAAGACAATTCACAACATAACTATGATACATATAATTTAAGTTTTGATAAAAGACAACGGCCACAACGCAACGCTGAGGTGTTCAAAGATGCTGATGTAGTAGTGATCCCTTCCGATAGTGAGTTTAGATACCACGGCGAAGTACAGCTAGATCCACGAGACTTGGAGACATCTAATAACTATATTGAAGAAATTAAACCACATATGGAAGGCAAACATATTATTATGTGGCGTTCAGATAGAGGTGATACAGAAGAATTATATAGAGAGAAAACATTTAATGGTGTTACTCTCGGTGATTTCAACACAATAGATGAGATAGATTTTCCTGCTAACATACACGGCATGAAGTATCATTTTATACAGACATTGAAAAACCCATTGGCTCAAATGTTGCCAATTAGAAAGGATAAAGATTTTGCTTATTGGGGTAGAATGAAAGATGGTGATGACCGAGGTAAAATTATTAAAGGGGTGTACAGAGATAAAGATATTACTCAAGTATTGATTGGGGGATTTCCTTCAGGCGTTAAGCGAGATGCTAAGTGGATAAAAGAATGGAAAGTATTGTACCCTATGATAGAACGAGCCAAGTGTACTCTATGTTTTAATTGGCGAGACCCGACAGCAACAACATCAAGGTATCCGGAAGCATTATCTGTAGGTTTAATACCCTTTGTATGGCAAGACTATGATAAGAACAATACCTATAACATAGAATCTTGGCAACGTGTAGATAGTTTTGAGAAATTGAAAACTAGAATATTAATGTTGCGTTATCGTGAAGCTTGGGAAAGCAAACTTGATCTGTGTAGACAAAATTATAAAGAGATACTTCCTACACAACAGGAGTATTATGAGATGTTCACAAAGAGGATGAATAAATATGTTAGCGAGGGAGAAAAGTAGATGTCAAATTTCTTAAAGAATGTAATTAGGGAAACAGGTAATGAATATGCTGCGATTGTTAGTGATGGTCTTAGTGCTGCTGATGTTAGCGGCTATGTGGATACCGGTAGTTTTATTTTCAATGCTCTATGTAGTGGCTCTATCCATGGCGGTCTACCTGCGAATAAAATTACAGCCATCGCCGGAGAGTCCGCAACAGGCAAAACTTTTTTCTTGCTCGGGGTTTGTCAGTCGTTCTTGGAGAAGAATGTAGATGGTAATGTAGTATTCTTTGAGTCAGAGTCCGCTATCACAAAAGATATGATAGAGTCACGGGGTATCGATTCATCACGAATGCTTATACTGCCAATTACTACCGTACAGGAGTTCCGTTATCAAGCTCTACAAGTGCTTGAAGCGTATGAAGCAGACGAATCTAGAACGCCTCTAATATTGTGTCTTGATAGTCTGGGTATGTTATCAACTACCAAAGAGATAGAAGACACAGAAGCAGGTAAAGAAACAAGAGACATGACCAGGTCACAAATAGTCAAGGCAACCTTTAGGGTATTGACCTTGAAACTGGGCAAGTTAGGTGTACCGTTACTTATTACAAACCACACTTATGATGTTATTGGGTCAATGTTCCCACAGAAAGAAATGGGTGGTGGTAGCGGACTCAAGTATGCAGCATCAACTATCATCTACCTTTCTAAGAAGAAAGATAAAGATGGAACAGATATCGTTGGCAACATAGTACATTGTAAAACATACAAATCAAGACTAACAAAAGAGAACCAGATGGTTGATGTTCGGTTGTCTTACACTAAGGGTCTAGATAGATACTATGGGTTATTGGAACTTGGAGAAAAACATGGTATTTTCTCCAAAGTTTCCACAAGATATGAAATGCCGGATGGTGGTAAAGTGTTTGGCAAACAGATACTAGCTGAACCAGAGAAGTATTTCACAGAAGAAGTTATGGCCAAGTTAGATCAAGCTGCTAAGATAGAGTTTTCTTATGGATAAGATAAAAGATTTACTAACAAAATATAATGAGAAATTTCTTCCATTGAATAAAAGATATCTTTCGTGGATGAAAAACCTTTCTCAGGAACATTTGGATAGAGCTCATATCAGAATAGAAATTTGTGAACAATGCGATAGATATAGCAAACCACTATGTAAAGAATGTGATTGTTATATGCCATTAAAAGTTCTTTGGCCAAAAGGAACTGAATGTCCTCTAGGAAAATGGTAATGGATAAGTACATCAAAGTTTATGATGATGTAATAGATGAAGTGTCTTGTGAAGCTTTGATAGAAAAGTTTGAGGATTCACATGAACATTTTGAAACTGTGCATGTTGAAGATGGTAATGATAAAATATCTTTTGAACAGATAAATTTTATTAACCATGAAGAGTGGCAGTCGGTCCAAAATGGTATGTTGGAGGTGTTTCAAGATTATATTATGCATTATAAATTAGATTGTGGGGTGCTGGGTAAGCAGTGGCCTGAAACTTATGGGTATGAATCCATTAGAATGAAACGCTATTTAAATAATGATTATGATAGATTTGATAACCATGTTGATGTAAGGGACTATGATACTGCTAGACGATTTTTAGCATTCTTTATTTACCTGAATGATGTTGATGTGGGTGGTGTGACTAGATTCGATATGCATAAACCAGGAACATTTTTACCCTATGAAGTACAACCAAAAAGAGGAAGATTGTTAATGTTTCCACCCACTTGGACTTATCCACATACTGGATTAAAACCGATAAGTGGTAAGAAATATTTACTACATTCTTATTGTCATTATGGATAAGACAGCATATCATTATGTAGTTCATAAAGAATCTAAAGAACAAGCTGTCCGTATACAGGATGGTAAATTTGATGGCATGGTTTATCAGTATTCGGATGTAATGTTTCCCATTTATAATGATGATGGTAATGTAATAGATCCACAAGATGCGGATGAAATACCCTTGACATTTAAGTGGAAAGTGTTGTATAATCCTAATGAGGTGGATTTAGAAACGGGCGAGTTTGCTGCTACCGCAGGTGATATATTATTAGAGTTAATAGAAGAAGGTTTAGAGAATGACGCAATCACAGTTAATACCGAGAGTGGAGAGAACTATTCTCCATCATTTGATACTAAATGAGGACTATAGTAGAACAGTATTACCTTTTATAAAAGAGGAATATTTCCAAGATAATGTAGAAAAAACTTTATTTAAAACGATTTTACAATATGCCGACAAGTATAAATCTTTGCCGGCTGTAGAAGCATTGGGTATAGAAATCCAGAAAAGTACGGTAACTGAAGAAGAATTTAAAAAAGTAAACACTTATCTGGAAGATTTACAAAGTGATTTACAAAAAGTGGATCATCAATGGCTTATTGATGAAACAGAGAAGTGGTGTAAAGACAAAGCTATCTATAATGCTATACTCAGTGGCATTCATATCATAGATGGTAAAGATAAAGAAAGATCCGCTGATGCTCTGCCTGAGCTTTTATCTCAAGCTCTAGGAGTATCGTTTGATGACCATGTTGGACACGATTACATAAAACAATCAGATGACCGATATGAATTTTATCATACCAAAGAAGAAAAGATTCCATTTGACTTAGAGTTTTTTAATAAGATTACCAAGGGTGGTCTTCCCAGAAAAACTTTAAACATTGCACTTGCTGGTACAGGTGTAGGTAAGTCATTGTTTATGGTTCATGTTGCAGCTAATTGTTTGATGCAAGGTAAAAATGTATTGTATATAACATTAGAGATGTCAGAGAACCGTATTGCTGAAAGAATAGATGCCAATCTAATGAATATCACAATGGATGATTTGCATGATTTGCCTCGTCATATGTATGAAAGTAAGTTTGAAAGATTAGCCAAGAAGACACAGGGACAATTGATAGTCAAAGAGTATCCTACCGCTTCGGCATCGTGTGCTCACTTTAGAGCTTTGCTTAATGAGTTGGCATTAAAGAAAACATTTAGACCAGACATTATCTTTATTGATTATTTAAATATCTGTGCATCAAGTCGTTTCAGACATGGTGCTGTAGTTAATTCTTACACATACATCAAAGCCATTGCGGAAGAGATGAGAGGGTTGGCAGTAGAGTATAACTTGCCGATTATGTCCGCTACCCAGACAACCAGAACAGGGTTTGTATCAACCGATATTGGGTTAGAAGATACATCGGAATCATTTGGTCTACCAGCTACGGCAGACTTGATGTTTGCTTTGATATCAACAGACGAGTTATTGGAACTTAACCAGATGCTTATCAAACAGTTGAAGAATAGATATGCGGACCCATCCTATTTTAAAAAATTTATTATTGGGGTAGATAGATCCAAAATGAAATTGTATGATGTATCCCAGATCGCACAGTCGGATGTAGTTGACACAGGACAAGGACAAGAAATATTAGATAGGTTTGCTGACTTCAAAGTATAATAAATAGGTCATGGCAACTGTTTTAACTTTAGGTGATCTTAGAAAAGAAGACCGAATTCAAATTTTTGTAAATAAAATTTGGAAATATAACAGTCGTAAACCTCAATTTCTAATGGTCGACGATAAATCCTTTACAGCTTCAGGTTGTATTGTAAGTGGTTGGGAGTATGATGCTACTAGTGGGGCGGCTGCATCAACACTTAAAACATACGCTACAGACGCAAAAAAAGAATTAAAATCTCCTACTGCTAACAATGTTATGTTAGTAGGAAAAGTGGGAGGTAGAGGATCGGTTACTGAAAAATCTCTATCTAAATTTGTAAAAACAGCAGAATTTGGGGGTCAGGTTGCTAATACATCAACAGGCAAAATACCAGCTGGTGCGGCCGCCACCCGAGCTCAAGAAAAAGGTTCAACATATATTTTTCTACGAGCATTAAAAGACAAGAAAAGGTGGAATAGTGTGGAAGATTTGATGGCAGATACAGTTACAATGAAGGAGTTAAATGATATATGGCAGAAAGAAATTAAAGTAAATGTAAATGAAAAATGGTTAAGTGGATATTGGAAACAACAGAAGAAGATATTAGAGGAGTTTAAGACAGGTAAATGGTCTGAGTTTGACCATAGTGGTCCAGATTCTTTTATGGATTACATTAGTGGAGTGGTAAAAAAAGAATTTCAGATATCTAAAAAGGATAATTGGAACCCAGCAGATATGTGGTTGATTACGGGCAAAACATCAGCTGTTAAGAAAAAAATAAACGCTGCGGTTGGAAGCGGCCCACATCAAACCATACATGAATTAAATAATCTTATGCGTCAAATGTATATAGGTAAAGAATTAGTGGGCATTTCTTTGAAAGCTATATCTGGTAAAGAGGCTCAGTTTTCAAAATATAATGTAGACGAATTTACTCAGAGCATCCAAGATGCACATACCTTTCCCAAGATCAAGTTGATAATTGATTTAGGTAAAGATATGACTCAAGATAGTAAAGTAGAATTAAGAAATGCCGGTGGTACAGGTGGATTTAATTTTCAAATCAAATCTAATTCATCTACTTCGTGGACGGGTTTGAAATGGGAATCTACTCCGCAAGGGGCGACTGCTGCAAGAGGTGGAAAGGCTGAAGTGGCGAAGGTTATAGATATGTTGAAAAAGGTTGCTGGCGTCACGTTTGATAAAAAGTATTCCAGTTATCCGAAAAATGCTAAAGAATTTCAACAACAGCAGGCCAAGTGGGAGAAAATCTTTATATATGTTAAACCAAAGGCAGAAACTGGTATAAAATCTGCGGCAGAATTTGTTACTAACATATCAGCTATGTTTAAGAAAAGTGAAGGTGATAGTATGGTAGCCAACTCTAAACTGATGCAACTTCAGTTTCTGTATGATATTTTGCAATACAAAAATACACCTGGCACCACCAAAGATCAATATGAAGCTTTCTGGATGGATTTAATATTTCTTTCAATTAAATTGGGCACCCAGTTCGGACCCTTTGGAAAACTATATTAGAATAAACTAATATGTCGCAAATACAACTAAACAAGTCGCATATATCATTGACATTCCGTGAGGGATTCCCTATAATGGATGCATGAAAATGGATAATTTAACCACCTTTCTAACAGAAGCTAAAAATACTCACCTCGAGCATCTTGAGGATGAAATAATCAATAAGGGTGTTGTTGGTGGTAATCAAGCCATCGCCTTTCTTATCTCGTTAAAAGATATGTTAGCGGGACAAAGTAAAAGAAAAATGAATGTCACCGTCAAATGGGATGGTGCCCCTGCAATCTTTGCCGGGACAGATCCAGATAATGGAAAGTTCTTTGTCGGCACCAAGTCTATTTTCAATAAGACTCCTAAGATAAACTACACGGTAGCAGATATCAATAACAACCATGGCGGTGGTCTGGCTGCTAAACTAATAGTAGCACTTAAATATTTTCCCGCTCTAAACATACCGGGCATCTGGCAGGGTGATTTACTTTACACCCATGATGATCTCAAGGGTTCTGATATAGATGGTGAGAGGGTTATCATGTTTACACCCAACACCATAACCTATACCGTTCCCGTTCGTAGTCAAATGGCCCAAAAGATTTTAGCCTCCAAGATAGGAGTTGTATGGCATACTACCTACTCCGGTAACTCTATGAGTACCTTGAAAGCAAAGTTTGGAGCTAGTGTTAGTAGATTAAGTAGAACAAGAACTGTTTGGTCAACGGATGCTACATTTAAAGACACTTCTGGTAATGTAATGTTTACTGCATCCGAATCTGCTGCCTTTCAAAAAGTATTAAACATGGCTTCAGGTTCTTTGAAGAAAGCTTCTTCCTTTTTGAGAATAATGAGTAGCAGTAGTGAGTCTGAAACTATACCTTATTTACTTAAAATATTCCTCAACTCTTATATTAGAGGTGGCGAGAAGATAGAGAACACCAAAAATGTTACTGCATTTTTTGGTAAATGGTTAGACGCTAGAATGGATCAAAAGATAAAATCTGTTAAATCGGCGGCCGGAAAGAAGAAATGGACCGCACATAAAAAGATTATAATGTCAGAATATACTAAATATAACAAAGAATTGTATTTTGTTATTGCTACATATATTACTTTACAAACCGCTAAGACAATCATAATAAGAAAATTAGAACGGGCTGAAGGTATTGGTACTTTTATTAAAACACCTAATGGTTATAGAGTTACTGCACCTGAAGGTTTTGTGGCGATAGACCATATTGGAAAGGCAATCAAACTAGTAGATAGATTAGAATTTAGTCGTGCTAATTTCACGGCACCTAAAAATTGGGGGTAAAAATGTGTAACAATCCAGAATGTCACTGTGAAAATTGTACTTGTGATCCTTGTACATGTACAACAGAAAGTCCCTGTGGGTGTGAAGGAGTATCTATCAAATGAATGGTTGGACAGCTCCGGCGTTCGGTATCTTTTTGATTAGTCAGCTGGGTGCCGCAGTTTGGTGGGCGTCCGATACTGATAGTACAGTAAAAGAACATAGTACTTTTATTTACAAAGTGTCTGAGAATGATAAACAAATAGCCATCATGCAGGTACGTCAACAGTCTATCCAAGAAGACATCATAGAGATAAAAAACGATAGCAGAGAGTTAAAGGAATTATCACATAAAATTCTAAACGCATTGGAAAAATAATGATTAAATATCGTGATGTAAATTTATTGGTGAAAGAAGCTTATAGCCGTAGAAAGAATTTAGACCAAAAGTCTATTGATAAAATAAGTGATGGAGTTAAACATATTAGGGATGAACTTAAAGAAACTATTAAGATTCCTGAAATAGTTGCTGTAGTAGAACAAGTAGCAGAAGTAATACCTGTAGTCAAAAAATCAAAATCTTATAATTTTGTAACTAGAATTGCTGCTGAGAGAGCTTTAAAGAACAATGGCTAATAAAAGTATTGCTTTGACTTTTGGAAGATTTAATCCTCCAACGGTGGGACATCAAAAACTTATTGATGCTACTAGAGGAGTCAATAGTAATTATCGTGTATATGCTAGCCAAACACAAGATAAGAAAAAGAATCCTTTAAATCATAAAGAAAAAGTATCTGTGATGAAACAGATGTTTCCTACCCATGCAAGAAAAATATCTCCAGATAAAATGACAACGGTGTTAGATGCTTTGGTTCAATTATATAAAGAGCATCATACAGATGTATCTATGGTAGTGGGGTCAGATAGATTATCAGAGTTTAATAAACTCTTGAATGATTATAATGGCAAGAAAGCTAGACATGGATATTATAAATTTAATACAATAAAAGTTATCAGTGCGGGCGAACGTGACCCTGATGCCGAGGGTGCTGTAGGTATGTCAGCATCTAAGATGAGACAGGCAGCATTGAATAATGATTATGCTTCTTTTAAGAGAGGCCTTCCTTCTAGATTTAAAGGAGGACAAACCTTATATAAACAGGTTCAAAAGAATATGGATATGAAAAAATTACGAGAGTGGGTACAAGTTGATGAATCAATAATTGATTTGCCGAGAAAGACTTTTGCTAAAAACATTTTTGATGATGCGGCCACTAATAATCCCAAATTAAAACCAGAAGTTATTGCGTTTATAGATAAAGGATTAAAACAGTTTGAGGGCATTGCCCCTATTATTGATTATCAATTAATTGGTAGTATACTTACCCACAGATATCGTGCAGATGCTGATTTGGATATCAACGTATGGTTTGATGCTAAGACAGAAGCAAAACATTTAGAGTTAAGAGAGAAGGCCAGAGAACTTAATGGTCAAAATGTACCAGGCACAAAACATCCAGTAAATTATTTTGCTGTGATTACTAAAGAATATTTTGAACGGGCAGGCAAGATGGCTGATGCCACGTTTAATATTAAAGAAAATAAGATGAGTAGGATAGGAGTTGAGAAGGCATTTGATGTTGATAGATACATGGGTGAGTTTAATATTGAAGTTGGTAAACTTGATATCATCAAGGGTGAACTTCAAAGAGATGTTATAGACTATCAAGAATTGGCTGAGTTAGAACCAGATGAGATTATGGAACTTAAAGTTAGGTTAGAAGGAAAACTTAAAGAGATTGAAGACGATGTAAAAAGTCTTATTGACATCTATCATGTATCCACCTCTGACCGCAATGCAGCCTTTACAACCCCCATGACTCCAAAACAGATTGCCAAATGGGGTGACCAACAGAGACTTCCCAAGAATGTAGTTTATAAAATGCTAGAAAAATACCATTATTTAGATTTTGTCCATAAACTGGATAAAATTATAGGTGATGACGATAGACTAGATGATAAAGAAATAAAAAGATTGGTGAAGTTGGTACATCCCACCACACCTAGCATGGCGCCTTACTTAACATCAACACCCACGAAGACCTTTACTGAATGGGTAGTAATAGATGAAGTTGCACCACCTGGTTGGGGACATACAAAGGCAGAAAAAGAAAAGACAAAACCTAACAAACCCAAATCAAAGATTGGTGGTAGTGCCCATGAATTTCAAAAGGATTTAGACTCAGGGAAGTTTAAAGGTCTACCTGGTGATAAAACATACAAAGACAAGAAGGCTAGTATGTTTAAGTTGATGTGGGCTATGAAGAATAAAGGTGACAAGCCACATTACAAACCAGGTGTTAAAGATAAACTAAAGAAGAAGTATAAAGACCAGAATGAAGGTTTATATGGAGATGATGCACCAAGAACTCCTAAAAAAGTAAAGGGTGAAAAGAAACCGGATGAGAAAAAAATTAATGTTCCTTATACCAAAGGGTGGAATAGATCCGGATTTAAAAACTTTTCAGCTATCAGGTCAACAACAAAGAAAGTATAGTTTAAAAAATTCATAAATAGATAAAAGAATAACTATTATATTATGCAGAGTAGGTGATGTTATAAACCGAAAAGAGAGGAAAGAATAATGTCAGATCCGTCAAGCTTACATAAACCGTATACCACAGGGGCACGGCCTTTAAATACCGTAGCGCAAAAGAAAAATGTAATCGCAACTAGTTCAGGTTGGGTGCGTGTACAAGATTCAGATTCATACAAATTTTATGGGAACGATAACCCTAACACAACACCCGAAGTTCTAGTAGCGATTCGTAACCTAGCAGCAAGACTAACACCAGTAGTTTCTGGTTTCACTTGGACATCACCCGTGGATGACCAACTTGATGTATCAGCTGGTGGTACTCTTACAGTTGTGGCACATTTTAGTCAGGCTGTAGTAGTTACAGGCAGTCCAACATTGTCAGTCATAAACGACAACGCAGGCGCCGGTGCGGGTCGCGGACCAGATGTACTAGTTTATGCTTCAGGCACTACTACCGAGGAGTTGACTTTTAGTTTGGTGGTTGCCGCCGCCTCTGCAACTCATGCTGCAGATGATTTACTACATCTAAATGCAACGAATCGTATCGCCCTGGCCGGTGGTACAATCAAGGCAGTTTCAGATGCTGAAGTCGCCACAATTACAAACACAGCGGCACTTGGTAATGAAGCTGGTAGTATACTTTGTGTAGCATAATAATGATTAAATGTGATCCATGTAGATGCATGGAGTAGAATTCCCGAAAGGGTTTAAATAGGAGAAAAGAAAAATGGCTGATAAGAAAATTACAGCTTTAACGGCCCTAGGAAGTGGCATAGATGCAGCGGATTTGTTTCATATTATTGACGATCCGGCTGGCACACCAGTAAATAAGAAGATTACAGTAGCGAATGTATTTAATTATATTCCTACATATCTAGCGCTTGGCCAAACGGCACAGGCTCTAAGTGGTGCTGGTGCTGTCAACATTACAACTGCTATTACCCATATAACTACAGCAGCTGGGGCATCCGCTTTAACACTTGTTAATACGGGTGTAAAAGATGGTCAAATTAAAATTGTTATTTGTAGTGATGGTACTGCTGGCGGAACTTCTACACTAACTGTTACTGGTGCTGCTTCAACAAGTCTTGATGTATATGCCTTTTCAGCAACAGGTGCAGTAATTGTATTAATAAATTCAAATTCAACATGGAATCTTATTGCCGCAAATAGTCTAGTAACAGTCAGTTAAGATTTTTTTATATTATGATAACACTTGAGAAATTACAAGAAAGAAAAGGAACTATACAGCAAGATATAAAAAAAGTTGAAGATACTATAACATCTATCGAAGCGCAAAGAGAACAATTAAGAGCAAATCTCTTTGCGCTTCGTGGTGCAGTACAACAAGTAGATTTTTTTATAACAGAATGTGAAGAAGAGACTAACGAGGATAAACCAAAGTGGGATGGAGTTGATAGACGAAAACCCCCAGAAGAGGATAAAGAAGATGGCTGAAGAAGTAATTAGATATGGAGCGGGTGGGGCACCCTATCAAGGTAAGGTAGGTCAACATTCAACGGAGGCTCCTCCTGTTCCAGAAACAACACCAGAACCTGTAGTTAAAGTAACAGTTAAGATTGAAGAAGATGACACTCCTCTTACTGATGCACAGGTTGTAAAAAAAGCCACAGGCGGAAAAGTAAAATGAAATCATATAATTCATACATAGATGAAGCTAAGAAGAAAATTGATAAGCGTTATAGCACTGGTCAAGGCACCAAAGGTGACCAGAATATCCGTGACCGTGATGATGAAGAAGAAGGTACACGAAGCAAGACTCGTCCAACAGCAGAGGCAAAGAAAGTATCTGCTGATGATGCAGAACATGCTACAGCTCTTTATCGGGATCAATGGAAAGACAGACATATTGCCGATTATGATAAACAACATGGTCGATCAGACCGTGCTAAAGAAATGCGAGCAGATGCTGAAGTTGATAGAAAAAGAGAGTATGCAATGGATCCAAAATGGAAACATGCTAAAGGTTCTTCTGGCGAAGTAAAGGGTAAGAAAAGTATCAAAGGTAATCCTAAGGAAGAAGTAGAAACTCCAAAGAAAGAGTCTATCTGGGACACATGGCGTCCTAGAGTTTACACCGAATCAAGTGTTGCTGGTGCTGTTGCTCTTCCCGTTAATCAGATGGGCGGAACAAGTATTTGGGATTTATCCAACGGTGATGTATTGAGAAATGTAAATGCGTTTGTTGGTTCTATTGCTGATAGAGAGTATCTTATTCCAGAGAATGCGGTACATCAACTTAAAGGTTTTATGGAGAGAGTTGGTCTTACTTTCCCTGAGGGCGTTCAGTTGCCGACAGGTAATGGAAAGATTTCAATTCCTTTACAACGATGGGGCGGCACGTTTGGTAAAACGGCTACTACTCCGTTTGATGAGTTTGAAAACGAACCAGAAAATGTTGGATTAGATTTAGAAATAACGGTGGAAGAATTAAGGAACAATTCTTGGAAAGTATATGCTAAAATAGTATAGTATATGTTTGAAAAAATTACTCCCGCAAACTGGGTTATGTTTGCGATGAAACATTATGATAATCCGCAAGCGGATGGTGAAGAAGAATTTTATGATGACCTCAAAAGATTTAAATATCTCAAGAGGCTCGTTAGAAAATACTATGATGGAGGTGAGTTAAAGGAGAGATTGATACTTAACCATATTATTGTATTAGCAAATGTATTGGGAGTAGAGGCTGCCGGTACTTTGCTATTGTTTAAGATAGAACCAGAATATTGGACAATTTTAAAACCGTTTATGTTATATTTAAATATGATTCCTGAAACTGAAATGTTAAGTATAGGTATAGATGAAAAGGTATGGAAAACACTAGAAGATATTTAGAAGAAAGTAGAGCGGTAGATTTGTTTGTGGCTTACAGATTTTTACGCATACTTACAACTGAATGGAAAAAACAAGATGCCTTTAAACATGGCATCATAGATGATAAGGGTAAACTATTACGCAAGTCTAATACCTTAAAGACAGAGGCTGAAAAAGCTTCGTTTACTTTACTTCATAGGTTTGTATTTAATCTTAAAAGAATACTCAGTAAAATTCCTGGTGTAAGAACTAAGATAGGCACTTATGCCACTGCCCTATACATGCTCAAACAACATTTTGCTCATGAAGTAGAAGAAGAAGATACTATTGAAACTGCTTTTAAAAATTGGTTAATAGATAATAATTATACAACCGAAGAAGAAATAATAGAGGCAGCAGCTCCGGCAAAAACATTAAAACCTGGTCGATATAGATATGAAGATGATACTGTAGTGGTTTACTCTATAGGTTATCCCATAGATGAGATTTTAGGTCAGAGTATTTTTAGAGTAATAAGTGAGAATACGGCACAAGAAATTTATGTTACATTAAGAGATTTACAACGTGTCAAGTAAAATAACCATAAAGAAAAAAAGAATATATAAAGAGGAAGATGGTGGAGTACCAGCCAACCATACAGGTGCGGGTGTTGCTAATTGGAATCCTCTGTTGGGCGGACCTAAAGTAAGAAAACGTAATGTAGAATTAGATGGACGCACTAAACAATTTAGAAGTGTAGTAAAACGAATAAAAACCAGAAACGCTAAATCACAGGAACGAGCAGTTAAAAAGAAGTTTTCAATGTGGGGCGTTACAACCAATCCCTTTGTCAAGGAAAATATCAAAATGGATGAATCAAAATATCTTAAAACAAAAACAAACAGTATCGAGGATGCTGTAATTACATCGGTGAATACTTCTCCTCCGGAGAATCCTCATAATACTCGTCCTATATTACATCTTCCTAAGAAAAAGTATTTAGAAAGTAAAGAAAATAGTCTTGAACAAATGGTGATTAATGCCCTTGCGGAAAAGAAAGAGGATTATAATCCTGATACACATACATCTGTGGGATCTAAACAGAAGATTAAACCACAATTTAATACCAAGACTCATAAGTTGATTACGACTCCTAGTGGTGACGTTAAGATTGTACCTAAGTCAACTCCTGGTAATGCTGCTGAAGCTTTAGATAAAGGTGTAGGTTCTGCTGCCTATGCAAACTATACTAAAAATATTACACCTGGTGAAGAAGGTGATTCTAAAGTTGACAGTCGGCAAGCTCGTGTCCAAGCCTTGGCTCAGAAAATGACCAAGAAACTTCAACAGAGACAAGCTGCTGTTATTGATGACGCATATCATTTTGAGAGTGTTGAAGCTGCTATTAATGCGTTACCAGCTGAAATGGTAAAAGAAGAAGAGCTTTCTACTGATGAAAGAAAATCTTTACCTGATTCTGCGTTTGTTTTTCCTAAAGAAAGAAAATATCCTATCAATGATATTGACCATGCTCGTGCTGCCCTATCTATGGGTGCTCAACATGCTACTACGTCCGAGTATGCTAAGATTAAGGCTGCGGTAAAGAAAAAATATCCAGAAATTGATGTTGGTGGAGAGAAGAAGGAAGAAGTTGAGGTAGAGTTGGGTAGAGTAGATATTAAAGAATATTTACGAAAGACCGATGATGATGATATGGATTCAAAACTACGCAAAGGAAGCTTCAGACGCCATAGAAATATTAAAAGAGAAAAACATCCCATCAAAACTGGGTCTGTTGAAATTCATCCCGAATCTGTTGATAAACCAGAACAAGGAAAGGTATATGCTTTAACAGGTAAATCTGGTACAGCAAGTATTGCTCGTGGAGACTCTTGGAAGAAATCTGTTGTGAAGAAGCCTGCACCAGTAAAAACTGCTGGCATGGCAACCAAACCTCTCAAGTCAGTTTTTGCTAAGAAAGAAGAAGTAGAAACTGAAACATACAAACCAAACTATGGAAAAAGACCGTTCGAGCCTAAGAATCCTAAAGACCATCCCGATGGAATTACTGGACCTCATAACTATCCTGTTGATGGAGACGAAAAGAAAAAAGAAAAGACAAAGAAAGAAGAAGCAGAACTAGATGAAGCAAACGTAACAGGTATTACCGTCAGTAAGAAGATGGCCGGCATTACTGTTCCACCTAAACAAGTTCCAGCATCACAACGTATGGATAAGAGTAAGAATCTAATGCCGGCACCTGGTTGGAAAACTAGAAAGGCTGGTAAGAAATCAGGACAGATGACAACGGCTTCATATGATCCTACTATTGATAAAGAAGCAGAACTAGATGAACTTTCCCCAGCGACAAAGAAAAGTTATACAAAGAAAGCTGCTTCAGATATATCAAAACGATTGCACGACCCCCAAGATATGGGACCAGTTAATCGTAAGAAGATGGATGACCGTATCAAGGGTATTAAAAGAGCTTCTGAAGAAGTAGAAGTTGATGAGGATAGGAGTCCAACTCTTGTTACGACACGCACCGTCTTGAAACCAAGTCTAAAAGGCATGAGTAAAAAAGCAAAGGCTATTCTCCGCTTTAAAGATAACCAGGCAAAAAGGATTCAGAATAAAGACAATAGAGCACCTGGCGAAGACTTGATAAAATAAAAATAGAGGATTTGTTATGATACAGTTGGTTATTATATTGGTGTTATTGATGGGTGTAGGTGGATTCGGAGGTTATACTTGGGTCCAAAAACTACAAGCAGATAATAAGACTCTACAGACAAATAATATTGTCTTAGAGTCATCTGTTAATCATCAAAAAGAAACTATTGCTGCATTGGATCGTCAATCAAAAGAAATTCAAAAGGCTAATAATGAGTTGCGTGAAAAAACAAGCAAGTTGCATGCCGACCAAAAGAACCTTGCCAAGAAACTTGGCAAACATGAATTGGACATCTTGGCTCAGAATAAACCTAAGTTAGTAGAAAGGATTATTAACAGAGCATCAGGTGCAGTCAAGAGATGTTTTGAAATTCTAACAGGGTCACCTCTTACAGAGCAAGAAATTGCTGCTACCAAGAAATCTCAAATCAATAGAGAGTGTCCCAGTATACATCCAAATTATAAGGAAGATTCGTGATGAGAAATGCATTTATTATGGTAATCTTAGCTTTATTTCTAGTAGGGTGTTCGTCAACTCCTAAAGTTAAGTCCATTAATGTGGTAACTACACCAATTGAAAAACTTAAACTAAACATAGATACTCCTACACCAGTAATATTACAAGATGTTAATTGGGTGATAGTCACCGAAGATAATATCGATGCCGTGTGGGAATCTATTAAGAAAGATAACAAGGGTGTGGCTTTATTCGCACTGAAGGATGGTGACTACGGTAAATTAGCAACTAACCTTGCTGAGATAAGAACTAAGATGGGAGAGTATGTTATTATTCTAAAAAAGTATAAGGAGTATTATGAAGGTGAGTAATAACATAAAGATTTGGTCTGGAAATTTAGACTGTATTTTTCATGGCAAGATGCATTGGGAACTTAATAAAGAATTGTGGTTCTTATCTAAAGAAGCTTATCTGTATCACGACGTTTGGAAAGAAATGGGAATAAAAATTACAGACCCTAGAAATAATGTTGGTTATTCTAAAATTCATGCACCCAAAGGTTATGATACTGACCTTGCGTCTATTCCTAGAGCGGGTTGGGCATTAGTTGCTCCTTGGGATGTGGCCAGAGCGGCAATCATACATGATGTATTATATGGAGCATTGCGTAATGCTTTTAGTAATGGTACACATGATGTTGAGTTAATCAATAAAATGAGAGCAGTTGCTGATGCTACTTTTTTAGAAGGTATGATGGCAGCAGAACCAAAGATACCTATGTGGAAAGCAAAGCCTTGTTACTGGGCAGTTAGACCTTTTGGTCGTTTCGCTATTCGTTCTGCTGGTATGGCCCAAACCTAATGGGTCTTTTGGGATGGATGCTGATTAGAACTATTCTATTCAGCATTATTGGTAACAGTTTCTACAAATGGTTCCAAACTACTACTTGGGGCATTTGGTTTGACAAGAAATTGGCATCTATTTTGGACTCAGTAACACACAAAGAAAGTCAAGCACAGATAAAGAAAGATGCTAAAACTCTTGCTGACGATAATGAAAACAAAAGGAACTAACATGAAAATATTATTAACATTAGCATTTATGCTTTTGAGCAGTGCAGCTTCGGCCGGAGCTCTTACAATATGCGACGGGCAGTTTGCATTGTGTGCAGCCAGTGCTTGTGTACCAACAGGTGGCACAATTACTAACAGTGCAGGTAAAAGTTTTCCCGAAGTACTATGTACATGTCCTATCTTAAAAGGCAAGAACATTGCTGATTTAGGTGGAGGCAATATGAAAGGTAGTTGTGCACCAACTGATGCCGATCATGTGTGGAGTACCTTCTGGCCTAGATTTGATTATCCCCGACAACAGAAAGATTTCTCACACAATCCAAAAGACATGAGATCAAGTAGTCAGGAATGTCCAGCAAGTTTAAAACAAGGTGCAGCTGCATCAAACTGTTTTAGTTGGAACTGTAAAATAGATGCTAATGGTTTAGCAATATGTTCATGTCCAATGGGACAAAACGATCCAGAAACTGCATTTTTAATTGAAACTATTCCAGAAGAGTTTCCACAAAGATGCTTTGAACATCCTGTGAGTCTACCATTGAGTAAATAAATTTCATAGTTCGTTGAAAAATCATCGTGTGAATAGGTGTGTAATATTCACTAACTGATATCTAAATATTAATGTGGGGAATTAACCCCACATTTTTAATGGAGATATCAATGTTTGAGTGGCCAAATGAGCACCGAGACCCACAACACTATGACGAAAACAATACATTACTTTCTATAGTAATGGAGAAAGTTACCTTCTTAGCAGCTGTAGGTATTACCCTGCTTCTTATCATTATGACCTTTTTCTGGTCATAAAATCAATAAATAGGGATGTGAGTATATTTACTAAACATCCAAAAGATATAGGTGAAACATATATCCGCCATTGCTTCCAAGCTTGGCGGTATAGTTTCACCTTTTTGTTTTTATTTGTTATTGCCTTTATACATGCTATATTTCCCTTTCTGTTTCAAACAACAGTAAGTGATGTTCTCCGTGAATTGAATAATGATGTCAACCGGAGACATGAGCGTGACTCCCCCACCTGACCTTTTTATTCAACTATTAGAACTCGGGTTTTCTGTCGCAGCGGCAGTGGCCATGGGATTCTTTATAGTCCTCTTAATTAAATACATCCTTGAGTCTGTCGTAGGGCAGGCTAAAACTTTGCATAGTATGATTATGGCTTTAGATAATAGAGTACGCACAATGAACAATGATGTGATCCGCATAGACACTTTGATTTGCCAGATGGTTGGTATTAGACCAGACTTGGACAGAATCTCAAGAACTGACGGACAAAGAGATGCAAGGAAAGATTAATGGACATAGCAGAATTTATCGAGCGCTTTGGCTTTCCAGTCTTAGTCGCAGGGGGCTTTGGTTATTTCATATACTTTATTTGGAAGTATGTGACTATACAAATAAAGCCAAAGTTGGGTGATGCTTTCGGAGTATTAGTAAATCTTATTGACCGAGTTAGAATGTTAGATAATGATTTGATTAGACTAGATCAAAAGTTGAATGTTGTACTTGAAATGAAAGAAGAACAACAACAAGCAAAACTAAAGGATTTAGAACATGAAAAGGAGTAGCATATTATTTTTAACATTGTTTGCTGTTCCAGCATATGCCGGGCCAGTGAACTTTCATTTCCATTCTCCAAGTTTTAGTGGTGTAGGTGCTAGTGGTCATTATCTAACGATAGAGAACCTAGAAACATCACGCAAGCAAGCCATCATAAAAAAGGCCGAAGATGAGGCCAAGGCATTAGAATTGGAATTGGAATATGAATTAGCGAACACACCCATAGAATTGTTCCGTAAGAATTTAGAGTCACGATTCTATACCGCATTGGCAAAGAACGTCATAGAGAATGTGTTTGGTACAGACGGCACACGACAA
>Ga0209501_10000891_pt1 | contig 34458 bp, 33 predicted proteins | sample ArcticOcean_MG_C_4_FD_187434 | JGI IMG/M metagenome (GOLD analysis project Ga0209501, IMG submission 187434) | Marine microbial communities from western Arctic Ocean - ArcticOcean_MG_CB4_134 (SPAdes) (version 2) | ecosystem: Environmental > Aquatic > Marine > Oceanic | place: Arctic Ocean...
AGCACTATTATAACTCTCAAGCGCCATTTCCAATAATTCCTTGTCCCTGTTTTTGTCCCCCAATTCATGCCGAATATGGGCAAGGTGATAATGAATATTAGCCCACTCCATTTTATCTGTCTCTGAGGAAATATTTTCAACCGCACTCTGATAGGAATTAATAGCTCTTTGATAACTATTTCTGTCGCTCAAGTGGTTACCAATACTGGCCGCTATGTGACCGTAACAAACATGAATTGATGCCTGGTCAATTAAAGGTAATTCCATGGAAGGTTCGCTACCAGCTTCCTGGGCCGCTTCAAGACCATTTACGAGCAAAGGATGCATCATAAGGCGATAAGTCTCCGACCTTGGCACTATCGCTGCAACAGCTACGGCATACAGTAATTTGTCATATTCCGGTTTAAAATTTTTTGGCAGTGACAAATGGTCAGTGACTAGAAACCGGCCTGGCTGATCAGATTCAGTTTTCCGGGATAAAAATCGGAGTAGAAGAACTGTGGAAATTGGATTAACTTCCCCAAAAATTAAGAGGTCGGCTTTCTCTCGCTGTAATAATATATGCCCAAATGAGCTAACTGACTGGAGATTGTACCCCCCAGTAGCTGGATCCTTGTCCAGAAATTCATCTGGTAGAATTGTTACCCGTACTTCTGGTTCATTTGCAAGAATGCTGGCAATACGTGAGACGCTTGATCCGTCTTCATCTCCTAGCAACGGCATAATACAAATTTCTAGAAACCTATTTTTATTTCGCCGCCTAGCAATTAGACCGCCAATTAGTGTCCAAATGTTTGGCTTGTTTTGTCCATCAATCAAAAGTTTCCTCGATGCTGGAGAAACTAATCTTTGATTAGATTGGCGAAGGGTTTTAGCGATGTCGGTTACATTAAGCGAGATATCCGTAGTATTTTGATAGGGAGATAAAAGTCCTGGTTGGTCGACGACCTCTACCACAACGTCTCCGACGGCCTTGGCTGTGACGCTTCTATTTGATCTATCAACAACACCCATCTCACCAAACACTTCTCCAGGCGAGATCACTGCCAAGCGGACCAGTCCATTGGTGGTTTTCTTGAGAATTTCAACTTGCCCAGATACAAGCACAAAGGCTGAGTGGCCAGGTTCACCCTCTTTGAAAATGACCATGCCATCTTGATACTTACAATCAACTTCGCTCAAAAAAATTCCTATATTTACAGTTGTTCCACCGAGCAACTCAATGCCAACCATACCGCCGTGCGGTATCCTGGAGACTAAACCATATACCGTGAATTAAGTTTCAATTCGGTAAATATTACTGTTATTTAAGCCGTGTCGGTTATATGCCAGCAATATGCAGGTTTGTTTTGCATCTCAATTAATTGGAAGCGCACACCAGGCATTTTTATGATATTTTAGTTATACTGTCAGGTAATCCCACCTATTGGAATACTTACCCTGAAACACCTTAAAGCGTCTGGGATAAACTTCACCGATTATTAATTTGAATATAAATTCAATTTATTTAATACGGCTTGTAAGACTTTTCCTCTATAAATTTTGAACCTAAAAGGTTGTTAATCTCACGTTTTAAACGAGCTCTCTCATCATTTTGTCGGTATACAGCGCGTGCGAGCTCAATGAATTGGGATCCAAACTCCTCAGTTGCCTCGCAACTTCTAATATCGTCTTCAATAACCCAGAGCCTTTCGTTGACGTCTTTCAGCTTTAACGTCAGATCATTTAGAGAAGCTGAAGGTTGTATCACTTGATCGCGGGTAGCCGTCAAAATGTCTAGTTCCGATTGGACATTCTTCCGTTTTTCCACATCGTCTATTCTCTCCGACTTTATAGAAAGAATGGTAATCTTGTCTATCAATTCAGCGGGTGCAATATCAACCTTCACTGAGGAGACTTTCATCGAGAGACGTTCTTTTCAACAATCCCAGTTACATTCAACCCCTCTGGCAATCCCTCAACATGAATAGACTGTGTGGGGAATGCCATGCTTGCACCTGCCTTCTCAATGATTTTAACAAAACTCAGAATGTGATCCTCAACCGTCGACCTCCATTCTTCCCAATCAGTCGTCTTGGTAAAATAATACAGGTTGATGTCTATGGAAGACTGTTTAAACCCAACCAAGTGCACCATCTGGGTCACTTCATGGTCAACACGATGGTCACTAGCAATCAAGTCTCTTATGTCTCCGAGAATATTTTTAAACTGATCAGACGTAGTGCCATAAGTCAGTCCAATATCCATTTTGATCCTGCGATTAGTCATTCGCGACCAATTGGTAATTGCCTCTGCCGCTATTACTCCATTAGGAATGGTTTGTACTGCCTTGGAAAATTTTCTGACCTTTACCGTCGAGAGAGTAACAACCTCAACTATTCCTTGGCCAATAGACGGCGATTCAATCCAGTCTCCTACCCGAAAGGTCTGATCTACAATTAACAGTTTAATACCACCAAATACATTAGACACAGCATCTTTAGCTGCGAACGCAAATGGAAGAGAGAGAACACCAATACCTGCAAAATAAGGCCAAGGATCAATTCCCCATTGGGCAAGTACCGCCACTATCCCTGATCCAACAACAAAAACCTTCAAAGCCTTCAGCAAATAATCCTTTACTTCATGTGCTACAGCACCAGCAATTTTCTTCAAAAATGTATCAAAGAAAATCGAAATAGGATCTAGAATGCTAAAAATGGTCCAGAAGATAGTGAACGCTACAAAGGACTGGAGTATTTGAACGAGTACCCTTTCTAGACTTGGATTAAAGGGAAACCATTGAATAACAAATGATAATCCTAAAATTAGAAATAGGAACATCAGCGGCTGCTGCAATGCCGCCAAAATATGATCATCTACATCCGTCTTTGTTTTGCTGGCCAGAGCTTTCAGGCGGGTAATAATAAACCTGGCAAAGAACCGCCTCAAAAGTAAAAATACTAAAAGAACAACAACCGCAACTACGAGCTGTCCAACGGAAATTCCTGCAAAGGTTCCATTCCAGACCCTTGCAAATAACTCTACTAAATTCTGCATGATACTTTGAACATCATCCAATTCTTTTAAACATATGATAGTAATTAACTATATCGATATCATTGGCAGATTGGGCAGGCAAATTTTCTTTACCAATTAGTAAACCTAACGTCTTTCTCCAAGTGATCAACAGTCTCAACATCAATTACCCAGCTTGCTATAGAGTAATTAAAACCTGCCCTTGCTAGGGAAGCTAAATCTCTCTCTCTGAAGTTATTGCGATGACCGCGGGAACGGTAGGGACCCAACCTCCGGCGTCGAGCAGTAATCGCAGCGGCAATTAGTTCAGGGTCAATGGAATACTGGTCAAGCAAGGTAAATGTCTGCTCAATGATATCTGGTGCGATGCCCTTTTCTTGCAGCTTTTTTCTAATGGTTTGTTTCGACCCTCCCTTCCTATGGGCACTTAAGCACTTCGTCTCGGCATACCGGATGTCATCAAGAAGTTTATTAGCCAAAAACTTCTCAATAATTTCGTTTACCCAAAGCTGCCCCTCGGAGACGTCTGTTCCATGGTATTGGGCAGAATGTTTGGCTCGCTTAACAAGTATACGTCGCAAATTTTCAGTGGAGGAGGAATAGCGCCTAAGGTAATAGAAAGCGGAATTTTCCAGCGACTTGCGCGTCACCTTCCTAGGAACCTTGTAATTTGTGGCGACATTACGCTTCGCCATATGTTTTTTTTGTTCGATCAATACTAATCCTAGGTGTGCTGCGACTAGTTAAATTACTGGCATTTATGCTTTTCCCGTTATATCAGATCCAAACAACCATCACGAGGTACCAATGATCGTAACCCGCCCTCTTCTAGGCCTTAAAAACTGGCTTGGACTTAGAACATTATATATGCGGGAAATCCGTCGGTTCTCAAAAGTTTATATCCAAACAATTTTAGCACCGGTGATTACCACCTTGGTCTTTCTAGCTATCTTCACACTCGCAATTGGAAAACTACGCGGTGACATAAATGGAGTTCCTTTTATAGAATTTCTAGCTCCAGGCCTCATCATGATGGCAATAATTCAGAACTCCTTCGCCAACGCTGCCTCCTCGATAATGGCAGCAAAGATGCAGGGTAACATCATTGATACCTTGATGCCGCCCCTAACAGCTAACGAATTAGTTTTGGCCTATGCAAGCGGTGGAGCGACCAGAGGGATAGTTGTCGGTTGTGCTGTCGGACTTGCTGTAAGCCTTTTTGTAGATATGAACGTCAATAATGTTCTACTCATCATTTTCTATGCCGCTGCGGCATCCTATATGCTTGCTATGGTTGGCATCATTGGCGGCGTCTGGGCTAACCGTCAAGACCACATGACAGTAATAAATGGATTTATCATCACGCCTCTCTCGTTTTTGTCGGGGACCTTTTACTCCGTTGACCGCATGCCTGAAAACCTTCAGTTCGTCGCGCTAATCAACCCTTTTTTTTACGCCATAGATGGATTAAGGGCTGGCTTTACGGGGCAATCGGACGGCCCGTTATTGTTTGGTGCCGTATTCCTTGTGGTTATAGATACCATCTTATGGATGATATGCTGGCGCATGTTTGCGACTGGCTATAAATTAAAACCGTAATCCTTGATATGGTCAACAGGCCAACTACCCGCCCGTCCTTGGGTCTTGCCAATTGGATGGGCGTAAAAACACTATACGTAAAAGAAGTTCGGCGCTTCTTTAAGATATTCAGCCAAACGCTGATAGCACCTGTCATCACAACACTATTATTTTTGGCAGTCTTCTCTGTCATTTTTGGTAGCAACAGAATGGTCGCCGGCATTCCCTATGTCGTATTTATTGGACCAGGTCTTATCATGATGACAATATTACAAACCTCTTTTTCCAATACATCAACTTCTTTGATTCAACAAAAACTGAATGAGAGCATCGTTGATGTTTTAATGCCACCGCTAAGCCCACTCGAACTTTCGATAGGTTATATACTCGGAGGAGCAACGAGGGGCGTTTTCGTGGCGATCAGTGTAGGTCTAACTCTAATTCTTATAACTCCGATTGGTGTGCACAGTGTTATCTTTGTTATCATTTACGGTTTAGGCGCCGCATCAATGATGTCAGCAATTGGAATGATTGCCGGTATTTGGGCAGAAAAATTTGACCACGTCTCGACTGTGACAAACTTTATCATTCTACCCTTGTCGTTTTTAAGCGGCACTTTCTTTTCTGTGGAACGTTTCCCCGATATTCTGAGGACATTTAGCTATTTTAATCCATTTTTCTATTTAATCGATGGGTTTAGATATGGTTTTACCGGTTATTCAGACGGTTCTCTTTTAGTTGGACTAACTGTAATAGCGGTGTCCAATATAATGTTATGGTTAGCTTGTTATTTTCTGCTCCGAAATGGTTACAAGCTAAAAGCGTAGTAATATGAAACTGGTATATCAGAGACCTCAAACCCGACCTATGTTGGGCTATTGGAATATTTTAGGGACCTGGTCGTTATACCGGCGGGAAATTAATCGTTTTTCCAAATCATATATTCAAAACCTGTTTGCACCAGTAATAACAGCCCTATTATTCCTCTCTATTTTCAATTTAGCCTTTGAGGGAGAAGGCCGATCCGCTTCTAATATACCTTTTTCGCAGTTCCTTATCCCTGGCCTCGCATTAATGGCAGGGATGACTGGCAGCTTTGCTAACTCCTCATTCGCCTTAATGTTTGAAAAAATGATACGGTGTCTCCCTGATACATTAATGCCCCCTTTGTCACCGGGAGAACTGACAGCAGGTTACATCTTTGCCAGTTCAACACGTGGCCTATTAGTTACAGCGATGGTTGGTTTTTCAATCAATATATTCGTACCCGTAAGTGTTCACTCATGGCCGATCATGATTTTTTATGCTTTAGGTGCGGTGCTATTCATGTCTCTCTTGGGGCTAATAACATCTATATGGGCTGAAAAGATTGATCATGTTGCATCAGTCAATAACTTTATAATCTTACCTTTAGTTTTCCTATCGGGAACATTCTATTCTACTAAACATCTACCCGACCTTTTTCAAACTATCGTATTGTTTAATCCAATATTCTATATCATTGACGGCTTCCGGTTTGGTTGTTTTGGTTACGCCGACGGATCTCTGGGATTGGGAGCCATAACCATAATTATATTGAACCTGTCACTTTGGTTTTTCTGCGTTTACCTCTTTAGGAGTGGGTACAAACTCAAATCTTAGAAAAGCTTTAAGATTGACACGCCGGGTTCTGATTTAGATAATTTGGGTTATAATTGTGGGACGACTGTCGTGCCGTCCTGATGTGTTTAGGAGATATTGTCGATGTCCTCCATCATGCCTACTTATGGTTCACCAAGCATTTCCTTTGAACGGGGAGAGGGTCTCTATCTTTACTCGACTGAAGGCAAAAAATATATGGATTTTTGTTCGGGCATAGCTGTTTCTGCACTTGGTCACGGACATCCTCACTTGGTTAACGCCATCAAGGATCAAGCTGAAAAGGTGCTTCACTTTTCTAATCTTTATGGAATTCCAGGCCAAGAAAGAATGGCGCAACGTCTTGTTGAAGAAACCTTTCCATCAACCGTGTTTTTTTGTAATTCGGGAGCTGAGGCAGTGGAATGTGGTCTAAAAGTAGTGAGGCGATATCATCACGAGAAAGGTAACCCAAGCCGTAATAGAGTAATAACCTGTACCAATAGTTTTCACGGCCGGACGCTAGCAACAATTTCGGCGGCTAGACAGGAAAAGCACATGGCTGGGTTTTCTCCGATGTTGGGCGGATTTGATCAGGTCGTTTTTGGAAATCTAAATGAGATGCGGGCAATGATCTCGGATGAAACTGCTGCTATTTTGATAGAACCTGTGCAGGGTGAGGGTGGAATCAATGATGCTTCCGAAGACTACCTCAACAAATTGCGTGAAACGGCAGATGAATTTGATCTCCTCCTCTTCTTAGATGAGGTTCAAACTGGCATGGGGCGTACTGGCAAACTGTTTTCTTATCAATGGACTGATATTAAACCCGACGTTTTAGCCGTTGCTAAAGGCATGGGTGGGGGTTTCCCCGTTGGCGCATGTTTAGCTTCTGAGGAAGTCAGTTCATCTATGGCTCCGGGTAGTCACGGCTCTACATTTGGGGGTAATCCTTTGGCCATGGCTGCGGCCAATGCTGTTTTGGATGTAATGCTTGGAGACGGCTTTCTAGATCACGTCCAGGAAATGTCAGTTATTCTCCATAAAGGGCTTTTGGAAACTGCCAAGGCCCACCCTAAAATTCTTGGCGAGGTGCGTGGGCAAGGCCTCCTTACAGGCGTCGAATGCAAGGGGTCTAATACCGATCTCGTCAAAAAACTCGAGGAAAATGGTATGTTGACTGTTGCAGCTGGCAATAATGTGGTTCGCTTTATTCCCCCCTTGATAGTTGAAACATCCCACATAGAAGAAGCCATTTTTCTCCTCCATCATGCTTGCACAGATTTAGAGAATTAGGGAACAGTCACCGTGTCAAAATTACGCCATTTTTTGGATATCGATAGGTTAGACCTTTCAATACTTAGATCCATTCTTGAACAGGCTGCCCGATTTAAAAACGGGCAAGATGGGAAGGAGGAAATTTTTAAAGGTAAGACCCTCGTAATGATGTTTGAAAAACCTTCAACTCGGACACGTGTATCCTTCGAAGTCGGAATGCAACAGCTTGGTGGAAACGTCGTTGCAATTAGCGAAAAAGATTCCCAATTGGGTCGAGGTGAAACGGTTGCAGATACCGCTAGGGTTCTCTCTTGCTACGCCAATATCATTATGCTCCGTACCGACGCCCACCAGAAATTATTGGATTTGGCAACATTTTCTTCAATTCCGGTGATCAACGGTCTGACGGATGAGTCTCATCCATGCCAAATTATGGCCGATATTCTTACCTTCGAAGAGCATCGAGGATCCATCGAAGGTAAAATCGTCGCTTGGGTTGGGGACGGAAACAACGTAGCTGCTTCTTGGTTGCATGCTTCGGTCAAACTAGGATTTGAATTCCGTATTGCAACCCCTCCAGCATTGGTAGTTAACCAAGAGAAAATTGATTGGGCGAAAAGAGAAGGTGGCCATGTCACGGTATGTTTGGATGCAAGAGAGGCAGTAGATGGTGCGGATTGCGTTCTCACCGACACTTGGGTTTCCATGGGTGATGACCAAGAACGATCAAAACGACTAGATCTTCTGTCACTTTACCAAGTAAATGCCTCTTTGATGGCCAAGGCTAAAAGTAATGCACTATTTATGCACTGTCTTCCCGCTCATCGCGGTGAAGAGGTGACGGATGAGGTGATCGACGGTCCTCAATCAGTTATATGGGATGAGGCAGAAAATAGGCTCCATGCCCAAAAGGGTATATTAGCCTGGTGTCTGGGTTTATGATACCTGCCGACGGCTTGATTCGGTTCTTTCTTTCGTTCAAACTTCTGTATTCAAAAACCAATTAAGTGTTAGCACCCCTGAATGGGTGTTTGGCACATGGCACCATAAATTAATGTACATATCAAAATTGAATTCGGTGATATTAATAGCACTTTTTATGCTGTTGGGAGCCTGCACGACAGTCCCGGACAACAGTCTTCCTGAACTAACGTTCAAGCATCTGGAACCGATCTCTCTGCGGGTAGCTAAGATCCAGATGGCTTCCCAAATCGACAACAATACAGAACCGCCTAACGTGGGACACCGTTTTCCCATTTCTCCTCATGAAGCAGTCAAAAAATGGGCACTAGATCGTCTGCAGATTGCCGGCAATAGCGGAACTGCGCGGTTCTCAATACTCAAAGCAAATGTCACCGAAACCAGGCTTAAGACGGATAAGTCGTTTAAAGGTTTGTTTAAGCAGGAAGCTTCGGAACGTTATGACGCTATAGTGGAAGCCCGCTTAGAAATTCTTGATAATAAAGGCATAATTATAGCTGCCGTAACATCGAGAGCGACTTGGACACAGACAGTGAGAGAGGACACATCACTCACTGACCGTCGTCAGATCTGGTTTGGTTTGATTGAAAAACTAATGGGAACTTTTAATGATAAAATGGAAGAAGAAATGCGACGTTATCTAAGTAAACTTATAGTTTAGTTTGAACGTCCATCAAATTTCAGAAATTAAAACAAATGAAAATTACATCAATCACGCCGATTGCCATTACCATTCCACTTAAACAAGAAATAAAAATGGGGGGGATACTTTATACTGAAAGCGAAAATTTATTGGTTCGTGTTAAAACGGAAGATGGTTCCATCGGCTGGGGAGAAGCTCCTGCTGCACCAACGATGACTGGCGAAACAATTGCCAGTATGGATGCCGCCGTAACGTATCTTACGCCTCACTTAATTGGCCGGAATGTATCGTCTTTCCAGGAGAATATGAAGCTGATGGATCATTTTCTTTATGGCAACAGCAGTGCCAAGGCGGCCTTAGAAATCGGGTTTTACGATGTAGTTGGTAAAATTCAAAAAAAATCTATGTCAGAATTACTGGGAGGGGTGAAAAGGAGTAAAATCCCAGTGTTATGGATGTTAGCTGTTGGCAAACTTGAAGCTGATAGAGAAGAAGCACAATTAAAGTTAGATGAAGGGTTTCAATCATTTAAAGTTAAAGTTGGTGGAAACTCCATAAATGAAGACGTCTCACGAGTGGAAGAAATCCGTAAAATTGTTGGGAAATCCCACCAATTGTCAGCAGATGCAAATCAGTCGTGGGAACGTGCCGAAGCAATAAGATTTGTTGAAGGAGTTAGTGGTTTACTTGACTTTATTGAACAACCAGTCATGGGCAACGACTTAGATGGAATGAAATCAATTGCTCAGGTATCTAGCACCCCTATAGGTGCCGATGAAGGTCTACATAGTATTTCTGATATTGTGTCACATAAGGAAAGCGGTGCAGCTGCCGGAGGCAGCTTAAAGATGATCAAGCTTGGTGGAGTTATGAAAGCTTTAAAGGCGGCAGAGTTATCCGATCAAGTGGGAATGAAGGTAAACCTAGCGGGGAAAATCTGTGAAACCAGCATAGCTAGCGCTGCCGTCAGCCACTTAGCTGCAGCTATTCCTCAAATAGATTGGGGCCTAAGCATTACTAATCAATACGCAGCAATGGATATAGTTAAAGAACCAATCAGTATTTTGAATGGAAACGTAAGTGTGCCAAGTGGTTACGGCCTTGGCGTTGAAATAGATGAGGGTTCTCTCGAACGTTTATCCAAACACGCTATCAGAGACGAGTAATTGATCCACCTTAAAAAATTATCCGAATTGTCTCTACAAAATATATTATCTCTCTGATCATCTAATTTGCAGGTCCCAGAACAATGATGTTTGAATATTTTTCTACGAATTACCCCTGGTCTATGGCTACCGTAATGGCTGTAAATTCTGGTGGGGTCATCTCTGAAATAGATGAGGTATTATCCAACTTAAGAGATATCGCCGGAGCCAATGACGAAAAGACCAATCAAGCGTGGCATGACGCATGGTCGAAGTTGGGAGAAAGGAAGAGAAGGTTAGCTGAAGCAGACACCACTTTAAACTTTAATGTTAGTGCTGAATTAAAAGTGTTTAGGGCGGAGGATGGGAGTGTTGAACACTGCCAGATAGATAATTGAAAATTGGCAATCGAATACATGTCTGATTGGGTTGCCAAAATTTTTAATGAAAATAAAATGGATCAATCAAAATCCTAGTCAAAGGGAAATTTAATTTATGGCTAAACAACAGTTGCGATCTGATCAGGGTTGGATATTTGATAATTTTTTAATGCTATCTGACAATGAAGATGTTCTGCATCCGGGAATAATGGGAACAAGGTTACACCGTGGTTTCATGATGGAAGATCTGCATGCTGTATACTCAAAAGTCACGGGAAGACGTTCTTTCCCAAAATCGTGGGCAAAGCGCGCAACTGCGCTTGAAAGGCTGGGAATAAAGGCTAAATCTTCTAATCGAAATTCATCAGCGGCGAAGTTTTTTCACCGGGCAGCGCTATGTTATGGAAGGGCACAGCACCTGGTTCCCGTGCACCAAGATCGAAACAAAGAGAACTGGTATGAAGGATTAGGGCGCTGTTACAGCGAAGTCATAACCCTCTCCAAAGGAGAATTGGAGGCCGATTCTGTAGACTTTGTAGATGGTAAAAAATCTTATTTTATCTTCCACAAAGCAAAGGGTGATGGACCTAAACCAACAATTCTGTATTTACCGGGGATGGATGCGGTCAAAGAAGATTTTCCAAACCCCTTTTCCAATGACTATACCAAACGGGGAATGAATATTTGCGCTATGGACGGGCCAGGGCAAGGGGAATGTAACATCAATGGTGTCTGGCAGGACAAAAATAATTACGCACTAGCCGCAGAAAAGGTTATCGACTGGTTAACCAAACGGGACGATGTAGATGCCGAAAAAATAGCTGTTTTCGGGACCAGTATGGGTTCGCGTTGGGGGGTGCAGGTTGCCGCACATGACCCCCGGGTGAAGGCTGTAGTTGGACAAATGGCCAACGTGGGAACTTTCGATATAATATTCGAACAAGCCCAACCCAACTTTAAAAGAATATTTATGTATATGGCAGGATATACAGATGAAGATAAGTTTGATGATTTTGTCGAAAGTCTCGACCTGTTACCTGATTTAGCAAAACAGGTAAAGGTTCCGCATCTCTTAGTTGCAGGAGATATGGACGAATTATGTGCGCCAAAAGATTTAGAAATTTTTCGCTCCTCTCTTGCCGGTCCAAGCGAGCTTTGGCTTTATGAGGGAGTTTTTCATCCGATGGGGGAAGTTGCCGAGGAAATTTATCCAAGTATTGCCGATTGGTTACTTGAGACCCTTAACAATGGCAGACCCTCTAATTATAGGAAGGACATTTATGTTGAAGAAGGAACGGTCTTGGCAGACTATGAACATGGCTAATTCAATAACCGTAAATGTCTAAATATAAGCCCACAGAAAATCAAACTTAAATGGTGAGAACATGTCTAAGAAAGTTGTAACAAGAGAAGTTTTAAAATCTGCTGCGGAGAAATTCAAGAATTGGGGGAAGTGGGGAGACGATGATGAAATCGGAACCTTAAATTACACTTCACCCGAAGATATAATCAAAGCTTCCCAGTTGGTGAAAAAGGGCAAAGTAATTTCACTGGCCCTTAACTTTGACAATAATGGGCCGCAAGGAGCTAAATCAAAATACCCCTCTATGGGCCGAATTAACCCCGTTCACACGATGTTGAGAACGGGAACAGATGCCTACTCTGGTGTTTTAGACCATCGAGGTATTCGGGCAGCCGACGACATGGTTGTGATGCCCCTACAGTGCGGAACTCAATGGGATGGATTAGGACATGTATTCTATGAAGACTACATGTGGAATGGTTACGACTGCCGTGAAGTGACATCTGCTGGAGCCCAGAAATGCGGCATTGAAAAAACCAAAAATAAAATGGTGGGGAGGGGGGTTTTTCTCGATTTACCTAAAGTTAAAGAAAAGGATGCCCTTGAAGACGGTTATGGCATAACCTGCAAGGACCTAGAAGAAGCGGCGGACGCTCACGGGGTCGAAGTTAGTCGCGGAGACTTTGTAATCGTACGAACAGGACAAATGGAAACTAAGTTGAAAGAAGGAAGTTGGGATGGATATCCCGGCGGTGACGCTCCTGGTTTTTCATTTGAGACATTAGAATGGATACAAGACAAACAAATTGCCGGACTGGCATCGGATACGTGGGGATGCGAAGTGCGTCCAAATGAGAGTGAAGAAGGCATTAATCAACCTTGGCATTGGATTACCATACCTATAATGGGGCTTACAATGGGCGAAATATTCTATTTGAAAGAGTTAGCGGAAGACTGCTCTGAGGATAACACGTATGAGTTTATGTTCGTTGCACCCGCCTTACCCATAACCGGTGCAGTCGGTTCACCCATCAATCCATTGGCTATAAAATAAAAGCTTTAAACCCACCTAATATATAAAGAGATTTCATATGGCGCTTAAAACCGGGGCAGTTTTTCTTGCCGAGCAACTTGAAGCTTACGGGGTTACGCACGTATTCATGGTACCTGCTATCCTGCGCCGTACCTTGGTTGAAATTGAAATGCGTACGAAAATTAAGCGGCTACATGTTCACTCGGAAAAATCAGCCGTATATATGGCTGATGGTTTTGCCCGGGCAGCTGGTAGACCGGCAATTTGCATGGCCCAAGTGATTGGCGCCCTGAATATTGCTGCCGGACTGAGGGAACCATTCCTCGCTAATTCACCAGTGATTGCTTTTACGGGTGGGAGAAGTCCTAAGACTAAGTTTCGCCACGTATATCAGGAAATTGATGACGTCCCCGCCTTCGAACCGGTTACCAAGTTTAATGCAACGATTGATGATGTAGAGCGGTTTCCCGATATGTTGGAACAGGCTTATAGAAATGCCGTATCGGGGTGCCCTGGACCAGTACATTTACAATTTCAGGGTAATGAAGGGCAAATTGACCTCGAAGAAGGTAATCTCGAACCGATTACGGATATGCGCTTTGATTCTATTCCACCTTTCCGACCACAAGCTGAAAAAAAAGATATTGAACGCGCCCTTGATTTGTTACAACAGGCTGAGAGACCCGTAATTGTTTCTGGGGGGGGTGTAAAACACTCTAAAGCTGGCCCTCAATTACTTAAATTAGCTGAATCCTTGAGAATCCCAGTAGCTACTTCTCTAAATGGAAAAGATACATTTTTAGCAAACCATCCGTTATCGGCAGGAGTTGTAGGAACATACTCTCGCGGTTCAGCAAACCGCGTGGTAAGTGAAGCTGATTTGATTTGTTTTATCGGGAGTAAAACCGGCGGCATGACTACTCATTTTTGGCAAGTGCCGCCAATAGGTTCTAATGCCATTCAGATCGATATTGACCCAGAAGCCATAGGTCGAAACTACACCCTAAAGGCGGGTGTCCAAGGAGACGCCCGGTCTGTTCTTGAAGTCATGATAAGCCTAATGGATCCTTCGACCGCTGCCCGTAGAGATAGATGGAACCAACAAGTAAAAGAATTCGGTGATAGCTGGTATGCAGAATACGACCACTTATTAAAATCTGACGCCACACCAATTCGACCGGAACGACTGTGTAACGATCTGACCCGATTATTACCGGACGATAGTCTTGTTGTCGTTGACACAGGTCACGCCGGAATGTGGATGGGAGGTATGTTTGACGTAACTTCGACCAGTCAAAACTACGTCAGGAGTGCCGGTCATCTTGGTTGGGCTTTCCCAGCAGGTTTAGGGGCCAAATGTGCCCTGCCGGAACGCCCTGTGGTTTGCTTCACCGGTGACGCCGGGTTTTGGTATCATATTGCCGAGATTGAAACGGCGGTTCGTTGGAATATAAATTCTATAACTCTCGTTAATAACAATAGCGCGGGAAACCAATCGAAAACAGGCTTTGACAAAGCATATGGTGGCACCCAAACAGAACAGGCTAAGGAGATTTGGAACTTTACCAAAGTGAACTTTGCTAATATCGCCAATGAAATTGGGGCATTAGGAATACGGGTGGAAAAACCTAGTGACTTTAACAGCGCCCTAGATCAGGCTCTAAACGCCAACCAACCCGTTATCATTGACGTAGTGACTGACGTCGATGCCATTGCTCCGATTGTAGTTATTTAATTAAATTTGCAAGAATGTCCGGTCTAAAACGTTGCAGTAGAGATTTAGCCTGATTGTACATCGCATAATCTACGAGCTTACCGTCGACTTTAATAGATGCATTACCCAATTTTTCAGATGCTTCAAATTCTTGAATCACCCGTTGGTAATATTTAATTTTCTCCTCAGATATCGTATAAATTTCTCTTGCCGGTTCAATCTGAGCTGGATGGACAAGGGTCCTTCCATCATAACCCAAACGTTGGGAAATTTTACAGTCTTCCTTGAATCCATCAAGGTCATCTATGCCACTGAAAGCTCCATCTAAAACGTACGGTAACTTTGCTGCCCGCGCCTCTAGTAGCACCCTTGATCTGGCATACAAAAGTTCCGGACCTTCGATAGAAAACGAACAACCGAGGTTAGTTTGCAGATCGCCATCTTCGGCACTACCGAAGGACACACTTTCAATCCGGGGCAAAGACGATGCTAATTCATAACAACGCATAACCCCGAGTGCCGTTTCTATAAGTAAAATTAGTTTTATACTATTTTTCTCGAGACCAAGCTCTCTCTCAGACTCTGACATAATAGAATCCACCATCACGAGATTATCCGTATTCTCTACTTTTGGTAATAAAATCCCACGGGTGTTCTTTGTTATAATCGCCCGCAAATCGTTCTCCAAATAGTCATTATCATTATTAATTCTAACTAAGGGAGGGTTGACCAAATCCGGGATCAGTTCGGCCACTTCATGTCGAACTTCGTTCTTTAAGTCCGGCGGGACCGTATCCTCTAAATCTATGATGATCGCGTCGGGGGCATATTTGTCGGCCTTACGAGCAAGATCTAATTTAATTCCAGGGGTGTAGAGTGTTATGAGGGGATAGGACAAACTATTTCTCCGACTAAACTAATTAAAAAATTATTTAAAAATACCTGATGGGTAAAAAACCAAATATCAATTTCTGCTAGGTGTGCCTCTATTAATCGGAATTCCGTTTTAGGAGGAATGCCTGAACACCTTCCTGCACTAATTCATTATTTTGATTGAGCACTTGAAGGAGACGTTTCATTATCCCGCGATCTGATTTCGACGTTTCTCTTTTTTCTATTACTTCTACACGGGCGTGTATTGTGTCTCCGATCTTAACTGGCTTTGTAAATTTAAGGCTATCAAAACCTAGAAATGCAATAAGTGTATCGTCATAGAGGTGTAGTTGAAAAATAAGCCCGGTCGCAATCGAATAAACTAACGGACCGTGAGCGATCCTTGTTCCAAACTGCGTATTGCGACAAAACTCTTCATCAATGTGAAGAGGATTATAATCCCCGGAAATTCCAGCAAAATTAATGATGTCTGTTTCGGTGATCGTACGGGCGGAAGTGACAAATTCTGCTCCGATTTTCCATTCTTCCCAATATAAACCGGTCATTTTGTAACCCTAACTGATTGCTCCAGCTTCTCTTAGTTCTTTTACTTGACCCGGACTTAACTTCAATAAAGATTTGAGCAACTCCTCCGTGTGCTCGCCAAGGAGAGGCGCTGGTTTAGAGATTACCTCTGTCATACCGCCTAATTTGATTGGATTGCCGGGAAGGTTCACTTTACCTACCTCTGGATGTTCATAGCTTACTATCATTTGACGCTCAGAAACTGGGGGTTCAGAGAACACCGCATCCAGATTATTCACCGGAGCAGCAGGGACGCCCGCCTCTCTGAAATCCCTGAGCCAGTCTTCAACCGTTCGCTTTATAAACTGGTCCTCAAGAATAGGCACAAGTACGTCTCTATTTTCAACACGATCCTGATTAGTTTTGAACCTTTCGTCACTCGATAATTTTGGAAGATTTAATACCGAGCACAATTTTTCCCAAAACACATCCTGCCTTGCCGCAATTACTAGATAACCATCTTTCGCGGAGAAAGCCTGCCATGGAACCGTATACTCGTGCTTGGATCCTTGTGGTTCAGGTAGTTCTTTATTCGTCAGCCACATGGTTCCCATATAACTTAAAAGGCTCAGCATTGCATCAAACATGGAAAGTTCAACGCGGGTTCCTACGCCAGTACGCTCTCGTTGGTAAAGAGCTGCAAGTATTCCATTACTCGAGAAAACACCCCCACCAAGATCAGAAATAGGGATACCAACCCTCGCGGGCGGGCGATTTGGCTCTCCCGTAATGGCCATCAACCCACTTATCGATTGAATTATAATATCTAACGCAGGCAAGTCTTTGTATTCGCCTGTATTACCAAACCCCGTCACTGAGCATTGAATAATCTTATTGTTTAATTGCCGAAGAGATTGATAGTCAATTTTTAGTTTTTCCAGCACCCCCGGACGAAAGTTATCAACCACTACATCAGATATTTTAACGAGGTCATAGAATATTTTCAGCCCTTTATCAGACTTGAGATTAATGACCATACTTTTTTTATTGCGGTTAAAAGTCAAGAAAAGTCCGCTTTGCCCGCGATACGGCGCAATCGACGTAAGGCGACCAAGATCACCATTCGGTGGTTCAATTTTTATGACCTCAGCCCCGAGATCTGATAGAAGCTGACTACCGTAAGTGCCCGCGATAATCTGCCCTAGTTCCAGGATCCTGACCCCGCTTAGAGCGGGTGTATTTTGGTTATCAGAGGCCAAGACTACGAGCAATAATGTTACGTTGTATTTCAGAGCTTCCAGCGCCAATAACCGCAAGCCGAGAGTCACGGAAGAAACGTTGCATAGGGTATTCCATGCAGTATCCGTACCCTCCATAAATCTGCAAACCAAGATCAGAAATCGTTTTATACGCCTCACTGGTATAGAGCTTCAATATAGCGGCATCGTGTCTCGAGGCTTTCCCCGCCTCCATTTGCCAAGCAAACTGGTAGACCAGCACCCTGGAAACATCCAACATAACCTTCATATCGGCTAATTTGTGCGAAATAGCCTGGAATTTTCCAATAGGTTGACCAAATTGCTCTCTATTTTTAGCGTAGTCTAATGCATACTCAAATGCCCTTGAAGCAGCACCATACCTTGCGGCGGAAAGACATAATCTTTCATACCAAAGGTACTTATCAGCCGCACGCCAGCCATCATCAACCTCTCCGAGAACACAATTTTCCGGGACTTTAACGTCGCTATAAAATACTTGAGTTGTTCCAATAGCCCGGTGCCCCAAGGTTTCAATCTTTTGGATTTCTATTCCCGGAGACTTAGTGTCAATAAAGAAATTGGTGATACCTTCCTGCTGTTTATTAGCCTTAGTGGTTCGAGCAACAAGAAGGCAATAATCACTAATATCCATTCCCGAAGTAAATACTTTCTGGCCATTTATGATATACCCGCCATCCTCTGCCTTTTTTGCAAATGTAGTGAGAGCTGTTGCATCAGAACCTGAACCCGGTTCCGTGAGACCAAAGCAGACAGTGATTTCACCGCTAGAAATTTTTGGAAGAAACTCTTGTTTTTGTTGTTCGCTACCGTGGGACAAAATCGCGTAGCCCCCCCAAACCATTGATCTAAACATCCAAACAGCTAGTTCCTCATATTGCCGTCCTGCCTCTTCTAACAAAATTGCAATATCTATGGGAGAACCCGAAACACCCCCATATTCTTCAGGTAATATCAGTCCAAGCCAGCCATTCTCAGCCATTGCAGCATATGCCTCTCGAGGGGGGCGAGCTTCGTTATCACATTTCTGAACATAATCTTGCGTGCAGACCTCTTGGAGTATCTTCCTTGCGTTGGTACGCAAAACCTCTTGATCTGGAGTAAAACTAAAATCCATTCAGGTTACCTCGGTCCATTATTTAAATAATTAACTAATTTGGTGTAATTTTTAAAATTCCTGGCAGACCCAAGTCTTTATACCTTGACGAGAAATCCATCTTCACAAATACAATGCCGGAAGTTTCTCCCCGTCCCCACCTGAAAACCCTAAAATTGGGGACATGTTGGACTATTCAATTAGGCAAAGTCAGTCCATGTTGGGGAAGAAAAGAAACGTAGACAGTTTGACCCATATCAAGTTGCTCAAAATGATCAATTTGTACAATCATTTCATGGGACCCTATCTTGACCCTGCACTCTAAAAAATTTCCCAAATAGACCGTATCTAAAACAATCCCTTCGATACAATTTGCCTCTAGGTTTCCAGTAGACTTTTTTGTACTCAGTTTTATATCTTCGGGACGCACACTCAAAAAAACTTGTTGTCCGAGGTTTAGATTATCACCCCCCGTCGACAAAAGTTTCTTGGTTGCTAATGCATTACCAAAATTAATTTCAATTTGACACTCCGTGCCATCTACTCCAATGAGTTTACCCTGAAAGAGATTAGCGACGCCGATAAAATTAGCCACGAACGAGTTTACTGGATTTGAATATATGGATTTTGGGTCACCAATCTGCTGAATTACCGCCTTATCCATAACAACAATACGATCACTCATAACGAGCGCTTCCGATTGGTCATGTGTCACAAAGATTGTGGTAATTCCGACTTCTTTTTGAAGCTTTACAATCTCATCTCGCATTTGCTCTCTCAACTTCGCATCAAGATTTGAGAGAGGTTCATCAAAAAGTATTACATTTGGTTCATAACAAATAGCTCTGGCGAGAGCTACCCTTTGTTGTTGACCTCCTGACAGTTTGGTTGCAAAGCGATCCGCCAGGTGATCTAAGCCCACTAGTTCAAGGGCATATGTCGTCTTCTTCTTAAGATCTGATGCCTTAGTTCCACGAACCCGAAGCCCATAGGCCACATTGTCAAATACCGTCATATGGGGCCAAACTGCATAGCTTTGGAAGACCATCCCTATTTCTCTTTTTTCGGGATCAAGAAAAATATTTTTATCAGCTGAAACAACAATATTTTGGCCGATCCTTATTTCCCCGGCATCGAGTTTCTCCAGGCCAGCTATACAACGCAAAGTTGTAGTCTTTCCGCAACCGGAAGGACCAAGGAGTGTAACAAACTCACCTTTAGCCACAGATAGGTTTACATTATCGACCGCTATTTCCGCTCCAAAACGCTTTTCAAGGTGGTTTATTTCTACCATGGATGATTGAGCATCTATCATGGTGTCACCGCCAAGGTATGTTCAGGATCAAGATGTAAAAAAACGCGATCTCCTTCATTCAGATTTTCTCGAGGATGTGTAAGTACTTTCCACTCGTAGCTGCCGGATGTTATCCTACAGTCAACACAGTTACCCATGTAAATAGCCGCGTTGACTTTACCTTCTATACCACTGCTATCGGTATTATCTCTGGAAACTGAGACGTTTTCTGGTCGCACAGAAACAACCACCTCATCTCCTTTTTTCATTTCACCGCTCAATAGGCAATCACATGATAGCCCTGTAATAGACGTTGAAATATCGACTTTTCCCTTGCCACTTTCCGCTTCACTCAACACTTTACCTTTTAAAAGGTTTGCAACACCGATGAATTGACTCACGTATTTATTAACTGGTTTTGAATAAACAGCTAATGGTGTATCCCTCTGCTCAATACGTCCTTTGCTCATCACTATTATTTCGTCACTCATAACCAAGGCCTCCGATTGATCGTGAGTGACGTAAATTGAAGTAATTCCTACTTCATTTTGAATACGTTTCAATTCCACACGCATCTGTTCGCGTAACTTTAGATCGAGATTTGATAATGGTTCATCAAATAACAGGAGTCTGGGATTTGAAACAATTGCACGCGCCAAGGCCGCTCTCTGTTGCTGTCCTCCGGACAACTGTGTAGCGAGTTTCTCAGCCATTTCAGAGAGGCTAACTAGCTCTAAAACCTTGTTGACCCTTTCGGCAATTTCGTCGGCATGCAATTTTCTGATTTCCAGCGGGTACGCAACATTTTGTTTCACTGTCATGTGAGGCCAGATTGCATAGCTCTGGAAAACCATTCCGATATTCCGTTTTTCGGGTGGCAGAAAAATTTTCTTTTCTCTCGATGTATAGATTGTATCTCCTACCCGTATTTCACCGGCATCGATGGCATGGAGCCCAGCTATACTCATCAATGTTGTCGTTTTGCCACAACCTGACGGCCCCAGGAGAGTTAGGAAAGAACCCTCTTCGATACTAAACGAGATACCATCTACGGCACGATCGGAACCAAACCATTTAACCAGGCCGTCCACTACCAAATAATTTTTATCCTCTGTGTTCATAGAATCTCTCGATAGCTTCAAATCAGGCGGATAATGCCTCTTTTCCTGCAACCCGCCTAAATATGTAGATACAAATCAAAAGGATAACTGTTTGTGTCATGGACAATGCAGACGTAAGTGCTTCGTTTTCAAAATTCGCCAAATAATAAACCCCAACGGAGAGGGTCTCGGTTCCTGTCGAATAAAGAATTATTGATATCGATAATTCTCTCAGAAAAATGACGAACAAAAGAACCCACCCTGCAAATATACCAGGTTTTAAGAGTGGTATCGTTATACGGCGCAATGTGGTAAACCAGGTGGCACCCGACATGCGGGAACTCTGATCAAGTTCTTCGGAAATTGCCAGCATGATGGATGCAATGTTTCTCTGGCCGTAGGGAAAAAACCTTGTGATATAGCCCAGAAGAAGGATCCATAACGTGGCATAAATTGGTGTCTTGATGTACGTGACCAAAACACCCATGGCTAATACAATCCCCGGAAACCCAATAGGAAGTACACACAAAAAGTCTAGCAGCTTAGAGCCAAAGCCTTTGGTACGGTGTATCATATAACTAACGACCAACGCCAAGACCATCGCAATTGTTGCTCCGGAAAACGCCAAGATAAAGCTATTAATTATCCCATCAGTAGCGGATCGTATACTATCCTCTCGCCACCAAAATAACGTTTTGACATAGTTATTCATGCTTATGTCGCTGGGAATAATTTCCGCAGTCCAAACAGGGTGCAAGCTTACAATTAGCAAACACATAATGGGAAGAACAACAGCGACAAAAATGTAAGTGATGGTGAACCCAAAAGCGACCCATTTCCACCCCCCCAGATCGAGCACGTTTGGCCGAAAGCCTTTGCCAGTGACTGTCGTATAAGACCTTGGGGCGATGTAGCGCCTTTGAATCCAAATAAGAAATATAGTGATTACACCTAGCACCATACTCATGGAGGCGCCAAGATAGTGGTTTGCATCGTCACCAACCGCCTTCGTAAAAATCTGCGTGGTCAGTGTCTCCCATCCATAGGGTGCTCCTAGTTTGAAGGGAACACCAAATTCTCCGGCACTGGTCACAAAGACGATAATGGCGCCAGACAATATTGCCGGTGTCACAAGAGGAAGAGTAATTGTCAGCGTTGTCCTCAGTAAACCGGCGCCAGTCGTTCTGGCGCTATCTTCCAAAGATGGATCCATTCTTCGGAGCGAGCCAATAACAAAGAGGTACACAAGGGGCGCAAAAAATATTCCCGTTACCCAAATCACGCCATAAAGATTATCTACATTTAAAATATGACCCTCAATCCCAAATACGTCGCGGGCCCAGACGTTTAGCAGCCCGATTCTCGGAGAAGCAAGGTTATGCCAGGCTATAGCGCCAACAAAGGGACTCAGGAAAAAGGGAATGAGATTATATGGTTCTAAGTAATCAGCCCAAGGACAGTTAGTCCGGGCGTTAATCCAGGCTAACGAAACACCCAGAAAAGTAGCCAGGACCATTGTCCCGGAACTGATAATGAGTGTGTTAAGGATTGCCTTCGGAATGACCCGATCGGTGTACAAGAGGGTGTAATTTTCAAAACCCCATTTCGTATCGAATCCCATATCGTCAAGGACAAGAAAACTACTCACGAAAAGGGTTGTGAGTGGCAATATAACGGCTACCGCAACTATTAACCCTACGAGAACAGTCACGATCGTCTCTTGGGTTAAAAAACGACGCCACGTCTGAACAGGTTCAACGGGGGCTGAAGCTTGGGCCACCGGCTTAAATCCTTATTTAGAAAGAAACTGTTTTAGTAGTAAGAAAAACCGGACCCTGCAGTTTGCTGGGTCCGGCGCATAATTCGAATTAACGGAAGTTTTTAGACCACTCGTCACGGGTGGTTTTATACTTTTTCGAGGCACCCACCCAATCTTTCATCCCTAACACTTTCTCTTTACTGAGGTCTAAAAGATAAGGCTTTGTGGCGTCTGGAACTGAATACCCCGCCCTGAAGGAATACACTGCTTCACCTTCAACGAATATATCAGTGCCGGCTTTACTAAGCAAAAACTCCACCAGAAGTTTTCCAGCATTCGGATTTTTTGTTCCCTTTATTACCGCAATTTGATTTCCGAGAGCTACCAACCCTTCTTTGTAAGTCCCCAACTTGAGCTTATCTTTTAAGTCAGGCTTCTTTTTAACATTTTGATAAACCCGTCCGGCGAGGTTCCACATATCAAATGGGCGCTGGCACGAAATTACCATCTGCATTTTGGGCTCAGTTCTAAACTCGATAATGGGATCAGTTGTCTTGAGTTTTGGCCAGAAGGACTTGAAATCCACTGCTCCCGCCTCTCCAAGAGCTATGACGGTATTTGTATAAGTAGAACTTTTTGTAATGTCAGAACTAATTGTCTTACCCTTGACTGAAGCAACTGTAGCATCAGCATAAGAACCGACTGAAAAATTACTCATTCCCGGGCAACTAGCGTTCCATATTGGCTGAAACAGATAGGCCAAGGGAACCACGGCATAAGGATAATTCGAATATTGCCCCGCGTTCTTTGCATTAGCTTCGCTATGTTTCCATTGGCCACTATCCAGTTTCAAAAACTTTCCAGCTTTTGAAGCAGCAGCAAAAAAGGATGGATTATGCACTAAAAGAACGTCAGCAATAATTTTTCCAGCTTTCATTTCCTGGCGAACTTGTGCAACTGTTGCCCCAGTCCCTTTACGGAGGGTATTAAGTTTAAAGCTGTCACCTAACCCGTAATATTTATTGAAAGCAGCTCTTAACAGCTTAGTAGTAGCGTCACTGAAGAGTGGATGGATTAATGTTACGGAGCCTTCTTTTTTTGCTCCGGCGATTAATTTTTTTTCCTGTGGTGTTATATGATACCCCGCCATCGCGACGCTCGCGCCACCTATAAGCAACGCGCATGAAACGGATAATATCGTGAGTGAATGTTTCATAGAGATTATCTCCCTGGAAATTTAAAATGTAACGCCCCTTCATTAAGACGCTCGCCCATCAAGGGCTCAAAAGTTATTGAGTTAGGGTAATCAAAAGTTCAAAGACGTGCAATACTACTGTATTGGATAAATTGTTAGTCTTTGCGTTTCTAACAGTAAGATTTACTATTTTAGCCGGGTTTGATAGGTACTCTCTTGCCATCTTGGTGTCCCTACATATTTGCTGGGCTTATTCATCCTAACTGGTGAAATACTTATGAAATTTGGTTTATTTGGTGGGGCTGTCCTCAAGAATGATGGTAACTCGGGCGACAGCCTAGGGTATGAACCTTTCATGGATATTGTTCTTGAAGCAGAAAGTTTAGGCTTTCAAAGTATGTTTTTGGTAGAGCACCATTTTGGGGGTGACGGACAAATCTCATCGTCGCTAAACTTGCTATCTCACCTATCAGCATTAACTTCAAAACTCCGATTAGGTACCGCCGTCACGGTTTTGCCGTGGCATAACCCTGTTTTACTTGCCGAGCAGGTTGCTACACTCGACGTGTTATCTCAAGGACGGGTCGATTTTGGTGTAGGAAAAGGCTACCGCGACAATGAATATAAGGGGTTTTGCATACCAAAAGAGGAGGCCTTTGATAGGTATCAAGAAGCTATCAAAATCATTAAAAAATCATGGACTTGCAGGGATAAGTTTAGTTGGGATGGCGTCTACTGGAAGTTTAAAGATATCATCGTGGAGCCCGCTCCTTTCCAGAAGCCGCATCCCCCGCTTTGGTCAGCTGCCGGTTCTGATGATTCCATCCGTGCAGTTTCAGGTTCTGGCTTTAACGTTCTCTTTGACCACTTTGCTACATTCGAAAGAACCAAACAACGACTGGATATTTGGAGGGTAGCATGTACAGAAAACGGCAGAAAATTTGACCCTTATGAAGTTTGTCTTGCTCGAGGCCTAACAATTACCTTATCCGACAAAGAATATGAAGAAGCTATACAACGAAGAGAAGCGCGTTTGTCAAAAATGATAAATAAGTTTGGAACTCTCCCCGGGGTAAAAAATGAACGTCCTAATAGTTACTCTGACAAAGGTGCGGAGTTGGATGATGCGGCGTTGATCGGTGATCCTGAAACAATCATTATGCGATTAAAAGCATTACAGGAAATGGGTTTTGAGTATGTAAACATATTGCTACCCGATGACGAAAAATCCCTCAGACGTTTTGCTGAGGAAATTATGCCTGAGCTTGACGACACTATTAGACAACAAAAAGAGGTAAATGAGCCGGCCTTAGAAAAATTATGATATAATATTGATGCCGTTATCTATCAATTTTATCAGCTGCCCAATGAGCTATTTTCCGGACAAACTCGGTGCAGGCATCAATCTGCGTAATCTCGACAAACTCATTAGGTTGATGTGCCTGAGCAATACTTCCTGGCCCACAGATCACCGAAGGCACTCCCGCATCTTGAAACATTCCTGCTTCTGCAGCGAAGGAGACAGCTCCGGCTTGATTTTGCCCAGTGAGTTGTCGCACTAAGGCCTCTGCTGGATTATCGTCACTCGGGGTCAACGGCGGTATCGCCGCAACCTTTCGAGTAACAATTTCAACTTTTGGATCTATTTCTTTTAGGGGTGGCAAAAGTTCCTCTAGGCAATATCTTTCAAGCTTTTCGAGCACTTGACCCGCATCCTGACCAGCAATGCTACGGCAATCCCAGTTAAATTTACATTCTCCAGCGATAATATTGAGAGCGGTTCCTCCTTCAATCATTCCTACATTAACGGTATTGTAGGGGGGTTGTAATCGTGCATCGAGAGAACCTTCCGTTTGAAACTCCTTGGCCTTAGATTTAAGAAAAACGATGCATTCGGCAGCAACCGTAATAGCATTTACCCCAATTTGCGTCTGTGAAGAATGTCCAGGACAGCCAGTGACAACCGTTTCAAAGATGGTGACACCCTTATGAGCGTTCACCAATTTCATGCTGGTTGGTTCACCAATGATGGCAGCCTGTGGCATAGGAACGTCCCTAATCATGCGAGCGATGAGGGCCGGTGCGCCCAGGCAACCTACCTCCTCGTCATAACTGAATACCAAATGCAAAGGCCTCTTGAGGTTGAGCTTGATCATTTCAGGTACAAGCGACATCACCACTGCGATAAAACCCTTCATATCGCAAGTGCCGCGCCCATAAAGCAATCCATCCCTTTCTACCATATTGAACGGTTCACTTTGCCAATCCTGACCCTCCACTGGCACTACATCCGTATGACCGGAGAGAACAATACCGCCTTCGACCATTGGACCAATTGTAGCTATCATATCTGCCTTGGTCCCATCGTCATTCGGGGCTATGTTGCATGAGATACCGTGTTCCTCCAAATAATCAGCTATGAATTCGATCATAGCTTTGTTGGATCTAGCAGAAACCGTATCAAAGGCGATGAGCCGCCTAAGTATCTCAAATGGTGTCAACACATCCCCCATGATTGAATTCCTCATGCCCGCCAAAATGCGCGCGTCAGTAGTACCATGACTGTAAAAAGTTCAAGTCGCCCCAAGAGCATACCAATAGCCAATAACCATTTTGCTGAACTCGGAAGTAGTAAATAATTTCCTTCCGGACCAATTACTGACCCAAGGCCCGGTCCAACATTTGCGATTGCCGATGCAGCTCCTGAAACGCTGGTTAAGAAGTCTAAACCTAGAAAAGCTAGACCGATAGCCAGTAAAGCGAATGTCATACCGAAAACAAAAAAGAAGCTTAAGACCGACTTTATAACTTCATCCGAAATAGGATTACCATTATAGTAGGGGATAAAAACGCCATGAGGCTGGGATAAATTCTCAAACTGTGTCTTTGCGGCGGCGTAGAGAATTTGGAAACGAAAGACTTTGATACCGCACGTCGTGGATCCGGCACAACCACCAATAAACATCAGGAAAAAAAAGACGGGAATAGCAAATGTTCCCCACTTATCAAAACCGTCAGTAACATAGCCTGTACCGGTCATAATGGAGACAACATTAAAAGATGACAAGCGGATAGAGTTCAGCGGATCGACATCATTTACTAACCAAAGCCACCCTGCAACGAACAAAATGACGACCACCAACACCTTAAAAAACCATTGAACCTGACTATCTTTAAATAAGACGCCTACTCTTCCTTGAAGGGCCAGTAAATATAACAGGAACGGCAGGCTACCAAGTATCATACCTACAGTCGTAATTGCCTCTACTACGGCACTATCATAATAGGATAACGAAGCATCGTGGGTAGAAAAGCCCCCGGTAGCAATAGTAGTCATCGCATGAGCGATAGCATCAAAGCCACTAAGTCCAGCCAACCAAAGTGCCCCAGACCAAATAACGGTGAGTGCCAGGTAAATGACAACGATGGCTGCTGCGATTTGAGCGGTCCGCGGTAAGGCTTTATCCGATTGATCAGAAGATTCCATATGAAAAAGCTGCATGCCCCCAACCCGGAGTAAGGGCAACACCGCAAGGGCCATTACTATTATTCCAATACCACCTAACCATTGGAGGAGTGCCCGCCAAAGTAACAAGCCTGGTGGGGCGGTATCCAAATTGACAATTACCGTAGCCCCAGTTGTAGTAATACCAGACATAGCCTCAAAAAATGCGTCGGTGAAACTCAGCTCTAATTGTGAAAATGCGAAGGGAAGCGCCGCGAATATGGTCAAGACAACCCAGCTGAGGGTGGTCAGTATAAATGCCTGGCGAACCGAAAGTTTGGCTCCTCCCGTTCTGCTTGTAAGTGACAATGAAACGCCAACAAATAGTGTGACACCTCCAGCTGCGGCAAATACTTGCCAATCGGGATTATCAGAAAATATATCGACGGCAGCAGGAACCATCATCATGATGGCCAATGTGGTCAACAGAAATCCGAGTATGAGAAATATGGGACGAAAATCGATCACAGCGTTTTTGATTTGAACTCAATTCGATCAAAATTAAGTATATGAACTTCGACCATGAAAAGGGTCAAGACTTCTTTTATTAGCCTCTTTTAGCTCCCGAGTGGATTTCCAATCATAGCCAGGAGTTCGCGACGGGTAGCACCATCACTTCTAAACGCACCAAGCATCCGACTGGTGACCATGTTTACGCCCGGCTTATCCACGCCTCTCGTTGTCATGCACTCGTGCGCAGCCTCGATCACAACTGCCACCCCCTTGGGTTCAAGAACAGTATTGAGCGTATTTGCTATTTGCGCCGTCATCTTTTCTTGGATCTGAAGACGCTTACCGTAAACTTCAACTAACCGCGCGAGCTTGCTGATACCAACAACTTTGATATCAGGAAGATAAGCAACATGTACTTTTCCTATAATTGGAGCTATGTGATGTTCGCAGTGGGAAGCGAAAGGAATATCTTTTAGAACGACCATCTCATCATAACCTTCCGTTTCATCAAAAGTACGGTCAAGTAGTTCATATGGATCCTCATTGTAACCCCGAAAATATTCCTCATAGGCCCTTACCACACGGGCGGGGGTATTGATTAGACCCGGACGGAAAGGGTCATCTCCAGCCCAACGTAACAGAGTTTGAACAGCCCTTTCTGCTTCTTCCCGGCTTGGCTTCTCTACTCGTGAAACTTTCTCTTCCTTAATCAATCTCTCGGCTTTCTCTACACTCACCCTACTTTTCCTTTCAGGAAAAACCCCGGCATACAACCGGCCTAGCTGCACTACAACTTTATAATCTCTAGTTTCTGAAACTTGAAAATAGTTTTTTTTAAGTTTTTCGCTAGTCTTATACGTCGTAGACTTTCTTCTACGAACTTAAAATTAATTAATTTAGGAGACCAATTTCGTGAGGAGAATCAAGCGAAAAAGCCGGAACCGAAACGCTAAAACTTTTTCCATCCTCATTTACCATCTGATACGAACCAACCATAAAACCTGATGGCGTTGAAAGTGGTGTGCCGCTGGTATATTCGTAAGTCTCACCAGGTTCCAGAACTGGTTTTTCCCCAACCACGCCTTCTCCACGGACTTCTTGGACCCTTCCTTTTGAATCTGTTATATGCCAATGACGGCGTAAAAGTTGGACGGTTTCATCACCATTATTTTCGATACGTATGTGATAAGCCCAAACGTAATGGAAGTCATCCGGCTCAGACTGGTCGTCTATGTAGCTGGTATCCACTGAAATTCGTATGGCCCGCGTAGTTTCCGAATACATTAGTTTAGGTATCCATAATATTATCTATAGGACAAATTAGCATTATTTTTCAAGACAGAGAACACTAAAATGTTGGAATAATATAATCGACGGATAGTTTGTTCTAGCCGCCCTTCAAATGTACCGCCTCATCTTTGATCGGTTGATACGTTGGAGCAGAGACAAATTTGTCTTTGATGTCCGTATGGATAAAATCAGCCTTTGATCTGCAAAACACTTCTCTTTCAACCTCATACCAGAAAGTAGGGGGATCAAAGGTACCGCCCCCAACCCCCACAAGACCGGGACGGGCAGTTAGATGCCAGAATAAGGACGTTCCACAATTACTGCAAAACTGGATCACAAAATTACCGCCCGACTCGGTTTGGAATTCATACGGTTTAATTGAGGTTTCGCCTGTGTTTATGGAGACTAAATTGTTTTCGAAGTAGACCGATATGCCCATCGCACTTCCGGTTCTTAACTGGCAGTACCTGCAGTGGCAAAGACCAACGTATTTAGGGTCACCCTCCGTCTTGTATCGTACCGTTCCGCAGAGGCATCCACCTTCGTGAGTAGCTATATCATTCATATGAGGCTCCGACGCTTACCATTTTCGTAAAATTTTTCGTCTCATCATTAAAACACCCCACTGATCATCTTCCAACATTAGACTCGCTTCTCGGGTGGTGTTATCGTTTTTGTATGAATTGACGAATGCCTTTATATCTCTTGCTCCCTGGTCACATAAAGACGGGTGCAACGAAAGAATAGAAATTCATATCTAAAGGAGAGATTTTCACATGAAGATAGGGTTTAGTGTAGCGACACCAGATGTTGATACCCCGCTCCTCCCCGCACAACAGGGAGCATTCGGCGAAAATCTCGATGTTCTCTCCGAGTATGGTTATGACGGTGTTGAGGTTTCTATTCGGCAACCAAAAGAGCTTAACCTAGATAAACTCCAAAAGGAAGTAGAACAAAGGGGTTTGGAAGTCGCATCCATTCACACTGCGGCTATCGGTTTTCAGGATAAAATTTGGCTGTGTCATCCAGATAAGTCTATCCGTGATGAAGGAATGGTAAGGCTCAAGGGGGCGCTTGAAGCAGCTTCATTTTTTGGAGTTGAAGTCATAATTGGCTCTTTCCGTGGCCAACTTAGTGATGGAGAGGCTAGAGAGGTGTCGGTGAATTGGATGTATGATGCCTTCAGAGAAGGATCTGATTATGCCGAAAAACTTGGTACTAAGATCCTCTTTGAACCTCAAACTCGATTTTATATTAATTTCGGTTTTACCGCTCAAGATGGCGTGCGGTTTGTTAGTGAAGTTGACAGTCCTGGAATGGGCCTGATGCTTGATACTTTTCATATGAATATTGAAGATACCTCCTTCGCACAAAGTATTTTTGATGCCAGAGAATATTTGGGGTATCTGCAAATAAGTGATAGCAACCGTCTTTATCCAGGAGGCGGTCATATCCCGTTTAAGGAGATTATTAGTTCCTTAAAAGCAATCGAATTTGATGGCTACCTTTCGCTGCAAGTTGAGATGAAACCGGATTTTAGAACGGCCGCAAGATTGGGGATCAATCATCTTCGTAGTCTCTTATAGAATAAGGGGTTTTCATAATTAAAACCTGACTTTACTAACCTTAGTTAAAAAAACTCATAATTCTAAACTAGTTTTTGAAATAAATTATCGCCGTTAACATTCCAAAAATTCGTTTTAATCTTTTAAGCGTGAGTTAATTCTCTAACATTCATCTACATAAAAATTGTAATATATTGAATTAATTATATTAATTATTGTATTGTCTTCTCTTTTTTAGGCTCCAGCATACCTATATTAGTGATTCGCCAAAATGGCTATTCCTTAATAATTTTTAAATTTTATTTTTGCTCAATATGATTCTTGTTAGCCAATACCCATGCCCTTCCTTTTTGAGGCTTGATAGCGCTTAGTTTAACTTTGTTATGTAACCTTGTTATTGGTAGAATGCATGAACGTTAATCAGGCTTTATCACTAAAGGGCTAAGGATAGGGTGTCATTTTGCACCGACAATTAGTTGTAATGGTGCTAAAACCTCAAGTAAGCTCCAGCACGCGACTAAAAGGTTTTTTTATAGATTGTAACAGTCACGTATTTCGAAAAGTTGCGGGCGTAGTTCAGTGGTAGAACGAAAGCTTCCCAAGCTTTAGACGAGGGTTCAATTCCCTTCGCCCGCTCCAATTTGGGATTTCCTCAACGTTAGAATAATACCGTGGAGGCAAAGGTTTGGATAACCACCAAATAAATACCATCTCATATGGAGAACGAATTGATACGGACGTGAACACCATGGTGGATGGAATGTTTGAATTGTTTGACGATTTTTGTGACCTCGCCCTCAGCCGGATATATAACCGTACCGATGGTATGAGCAAAGGATTTGATTTTGATGCTCTTTTTCCCGAAGAAATTTCACGCTTCAAGGTTACCTGGATCATCTGCCTCTCTGAACTGATGTTTTTCAGTATGAAAGACCAACCGAAACTAAAATACTTAAAAGCACAATTTCGAGAAACAATGAATCTTGAAGCTCAAGAGAGAGAGCTCCAGACGTTTATAAAGCAAGCCCTGATACGGATCCCAAAGGTCATTGAGGAAGATAAGGATTTTGTGCAAAACGAAATCTTCAGTGCCCCGACAGAAAACAAGGAAAGCGATGAACCGAGAAACCGTGGACTAGGACCTAGGCTGGCCAAATTGATTTTGGAAAATGCCTTTGGGCAAAACGAATTGCTAAAGCCTATTTATAATGACATCAGAAAAGTAGTCGAAGTTGAGTTTAATAATGCATATGGCCACTGCTCCATCTCATGCAGCAAATTTAACATCGTTTAGTCTTTATATTAAACTACAGAAAGAAGGTGTTGCGGATTTCAATCCAAGTTATGGCAACACACATAGCTAGAGGGAAGATAAACCAGCGGATCGTCCAGTCGAATAGAGAAAAATCCATAAAAATTATTTAGTTATTATTGTTGGATTACTCGTATCTAAGGGCCTCTATAGGGTTAAGCCGTGCAGCTTTCCGCGCCGGATAAAAACCGAAGAAAACTCCTACTGCCGCGGCAAACCCGAAAGCGAGAAAAATGCTAAACGGTTGAACAATTGCCGGCGAATTACCAATCATTGCGATTATATAAGACCCGCAGATACCAAATACGACCCCTATGACGCCACCAATAAGAGATAACGTTACGGCTTCAATCAAAAATTGTAACAGAATATCCCTTCCTTTGGCACCTACAGCCATACGTAAGCCTATTTCACGTGTCCGTTCAGTAACTGAAACCAACATGATGTTCATTATCCCTATACCCCCCACAATCAACGAGATGGACGCTACCGCCGCGAGCAGTAAATTCATCACACGAGATGAGTTCGCCCGTGCCTCTAAAATGGAAGAAAGGTTGCGAACGAAAAAGTCATTTGGTTGACCAGGTCGTAATTTGTGTCTTAGTCTCAGGAGCTTTGTCATGTCCCGGATAGTATCGTCGACAACCTCTGCGCTGTTTGATTTAACAAACACGACGCCAACCAATCTACCGCTCACTCGACGACCACCAAGAGTTCTCTTCTTGGCAGTAGTAAGTGGAATAAATACCACATCATCCATGTCATTTCCCATGGGAGTTTCACCCTTTCCCACCAATGTCCCAATGACCGTGAATGGCACTCTTTTAATACGAATGATTTGCCCAACGGGATTATCATTACCAAATAGGCTCTCCGATACCGTCTCCCCAATCAAAGCAACTTTAGCAGCGGAACGGACTTCGTCGTTACTGAACCAACGTCCATCTAAAATTTCCCATTCCCGCGCCTGTCCGTAGTCGGGCGTAACTCCCCTTATGACCGTTGACCAATTTTGATTTCCAAAAATTATCTGGCCGGATCCCTTTACCGTTGGAGCTGACACCTTAACCGTCGGTACTTCGTTTTGTATGGCAATAGCATCGTCCTCTGTAAGCGTCCGCCGTGAACCTCTAGCACCCCGTGCACCACCGGAAGTTGTGGTACCTGGGACAACAATTACCAAGTTAGAGCCAAGTTTTTTTATCACATCGTCGACCTGTTTCTGGGCCCCAGCGCCGACAGAAATCATCACTATTACTGCCGCAACGCCAATAATTATACCAAGCGCTGTCAATACGCTTCTCAATACGTTAGCTTGGATTGCGCCTAAGGCCGCCACTATACAGTCACCATACGTCACTTTGTTGTCACTCCTTGTGGCATTCTAGAAAGCATCTCCGAAGCGCTAGCTCTTTCCTGGAGTGTCCCATCACTAGTTAGCCGCCCATCCTGAAAACGAATGATCCGATTTGCAAAACGCGCAACATCAGCTTCGTGGGTAACAATTATCACCGACATACCTTCATCGTTAAGCCTTTGAAAAATTGCCATAATCTCAAGCCCCGTTCTCGTATCAAGTGCACCTGTTGGCTTGTCTGCCAAAATAACTTCTGGTTCACTCACAAGGGCCCGTGCAATTGCCACGCGTTGTTGTTGACCGCCCGATAACTGTGAGGGGTGGTGATCCACGCGATCGGATAAACCAACATCTGCTAACGTCTTCTCTGCCTTACTTCAACGCTGTATCTTATCAATCGGACTATAAAGTAAAGGCAATTGTACATTTGATAGGGCGGAAGTTCTTGCAAGGAGGTTGAAGCTCTGAAAAACAAAACCTAACTTGCTGCTGCGTGTTGCCGCCAAGTCATCGGGTGTTAACTCTGATACGTTAATACCGTCCAAATAATATTGTCCCCTAGTGGGCGTATCCAGGCAACCAAGCAGGTTCATCATCGTGGTCTTGCCGGATCCAGAGGGTCCCATTATTGCCACAAGCTCACCTTTAATAATCGAGAAGTGAACGTCACTGAGGGCATGTACAACATTATCACCAATTACATAGTCCTTACTGATACCAACAGCTTTAATTAACGGTTTATCCAAGTCAGGAGTGTTCATATATAAAAATCCAAAACAGAATTAACGGGACGGCGATTTGGAAAGTTTTTCATCTTCTCCGACAAGCACTTCTCGTCCCTCAACTAACTCTCCCTGGTTAAGTTCATAAAACTTTCCATCACCAACCCCTATCATCACATTTATTAGTTTTGGCTTACTACCCTCCAACACCCACACCCGACCCGGTGATATTGTGTTGTCGCGGCTTTCAGCAATAATAGATCGATATTTTTTCTGCTGCTCTGAAGTTAAATATCCCATAAATTTATCGCTGTTTTGCCGTCGCATTTTTTGGATTATCTCCCTAAACTCGGGACCTCCTCCGGAACTACGCATAGCTCGAATACGCTGCCCGATCTTCCTGTTCAAACCCCTAACCTGATCTTTTTGTTGTTCAGTCAAATTT